>Ga0209376_1000314_pt1 | contig 54387 bp, 52 predicted proteins | sample GraSoiAngelo_134_FD_185891 | JGI IMG/M metagenome (GOLD analysis project Ga0209376, IMG submission 185891) | Grasslands soil microbial communities from the Angelo Coastal Reserve, California, USA - 14_0929_05_30cm (SPAdes) (version 2) | ecosystem: Environmental > Terrestrial > Soil > Grasslands ...
CGGCCAGCAGGACGGCCGTGGCGAGCTCATCATGCTCGGCGGCGGCGAGGAGGTCTGCTGCGACGAGGGCGGGATCGGCGTGGGCGTCGGCGACTACAAGAGTCTCGGAGGGGCCGAAGATTCCGTCGATGCCGACTTCGCCGAAAAGCTTCTTCTTGGCGAGCGTTACAAAGATGTTCCCGGGACCGCAGACTTTGTCGACTCGCGGGATGGTCTCGGTGCCGTACGCCATCGCGGCGGTACCCTGCACTCCGCCGGCGCGAAAGATGCGGTCGACGCCGGCGATTTCGGCGGCGACGAGCTTGAGCGCGGCGACGACGCCGTTGGGGGCTACAGGGGTAGCCATGATGACTTCGGAGACGCCGGCGACGCGGGCGGGTATCACTGACATGAGGACAGTGGAGGGGTAGATGGCGCCTGTGCCCGGGACGTAGAAGCCGGCGCGCGCGAGCGGGCGGACCACCTGCCCGACGCCGCCAATCTGAAAAGACTTCACCGAGTGCGCCAGCTGCTGTTCGTGAAAGGCGCGGATTCTCTCAGCCGCAACCGTAAGCGCCGCAACAAGCGCTTGGTCGACCTCGGACTTCGCCCGTCTGATCTCATCGGGCGAGACCTCGAGGGGCAGCTTGGCGGCTTCCGACGATACGCCGTCGATCTCTTCGTTGTAGCGCCGGACAGCGGCGTCGCCGTTCTCGCGGACGTCGCACAGGATGCGATCGACGACCTGGGCCGGGCCGAGCTCGGCGCCGAAGACGCGGCGGATCAGATCTTGAACCGCGGGCGGGAGCTCACGATCATCGAGCGGCGCTCGGTGGAGTATGGTCGACCGCGCCTTCTGGGCGCCCTTGATTATGCGCACTGGAGGTAGTCCCGGACAGCGTCGAGACTCTTGATGCGGGAGTCGTCCATAAAGGCCTCGACGCGCTCGGGTGTGAGGTAGGTCAGAGTCTGGTCAACGAGTTCGGGGAGCGACGCCATGAGGTCGTCGACGCCGTCGCCGTCGGCATCGATCTTCAGATGACGCTTGGCGGCCTGGCGGAAGCGGTCCCAGTTGGGCTCGTTCTGGACGATATCGGCGATCACGTCGCGCCAGCGCCGGAGGGTCTCGGCGTCGATCAGATCGATGTTGAGGCCGATGTCGGTGCGGCTGACGGCGTCGAGCACGTGCAGCATGAGGTGACGATCGCGGCGGCGCTCAGAGTCGAGGGAGAACTGGAGGGCGCGGTCCATGATATTCGCGCGGATGTCTCCGCCGAGCGGGGAGCGTTCGCCAAAGTGGGGACGGTAGACAGTAGTAATCCAGGTTTCATCCGTTACCAAGTGCGTGAGGTACCCAGCAATGAAGGCCCGTGTCTGAGGGCTAAGCTCAGCAGGATTCGCCAAGGCCGGATACTCGACGAAGAGCGCCGAGACGCCGCTTTGCTCATCGAAGCAGTCTAGATCGAAGAAGTGCGTGCGGGATCGCTCCCATTTGGTGATCACGCGAATATCGGGCGCGGTCGAGCCCAAGTAAAGACTGCCGCGCTCATCGTTGAGGGCGGAGAGGTTCAGGCGGTCGGCGATGTCCTTGGCAATGGCCGTGTGGAGGGCCAGCGGCGGCATATACGTATCCTCTGGGCAATTGTAGCAGAGGCCCCACCTCCCACCCTTTCTTGGCCGATCGGTTCTTGCCCACGAGGAGTTGGGTCAGAGCTTTCGCAGGGCCGCTACAAACTCGTCATAGACGCGCCGACGGTTCCCGCTCAGCTCCGCATTGCGGTTGGCGATGACGCACGTAGTGGAACGGTAGAGGAGGTCGATGACTTTGAGGCGGTTCTCGGCGATCGTCTTGCCGGTCTCGGTGCCTTCGATGAGGAGGTCGGCGTCTTCGGGGACGAAACCTTCGGAAGCGCCGGCGATGGGGATCACCTGGTAGCGCCAGAAGTGGCGGCTCCGGGCGTAATGGTCGGCAGTGGCGGGAAATTCGGCGGCGACACGGATGAGGCGCTTGTTTTCGCCACGCCACTGCCCGAGGGCTTCATCAATAGTCGTCGCCGATAGGTCTTCGCTGACCACGGCGGATAGGTTGTACTGACCGCGTTCGAGGTCGACCAGCTCGATGGCCGGGCTGGACGGAAAAGCGTAGCGATGCTCGAGGAGGCAATCACGCCCCGTGATGGCGAGGTCCATTTCGCCGGTCGCCACAAGAGCCGGCATATCGTGTGGCCGTATGACCTTTACCTCGAGCCCGTCGACGCCGGAAGGAGGACGGCGGACGGTCCCTCCGTCGCCGTAGCCGTCGAAAGCGAGGTCTGCTGCGCGGAAGGCTTCGACCACGTGGCGCTGCTGGTGGCCGTCGGGGACAGCGAGGCGGAGCGTGTCGCGGCTCATTGGCATCCGCTCCGCAGCGTTACGCGGCAGCGGCCCGGGCAACCGAAGGCCGTTTCCGGCGGCTGTGCTGGTAGCACTGGATTTCAGTGGCCCGGTGACGCTGCTGAGGTTTTTGGTCTTAAGGGCAGTGGCATTCGCGACAAGCCAGGCGGAACTGTCGAAAAGCTTGAAGAGTGGCTGCGCGCCGGATTCGCGCAATTGGCTTTCGCCTGCGGCTGTCACAATGACGCAATCCGCATCTTCCGGAGGGTAGGCCTCTGCCGCTCCCCAGACCGGCTGCACGCGATATCTGGCTAGCCGCGCGGACCGCGCGAATGCTTCAGCGATGTTCGCGTATTCGCTTGCGATCCGCACGAGGCGCAGCCTGGGTAGGTATTCGAGGCGATCGCAGTGACCCGGCGCGCCGGCTGCCCAGACAGCAGCCTGCGCAACGCCGAGGTCTGAGAGCGGCACGATTGGCTGGCCCGGGAAGCGCGCGCGCATTTCCTTGACCCAAGCGATGCTGCAGATCCCGAGATCGTAGTTTCCGAGAGCGACCTGGATGGGGATATCTTTTTCTCGGAACACACGGGCGGTGAGGACATCTCGGCTGGGTCCAGGCAGCCGGTAGGCACGAGACCCTTCCCCGTAGCCCTCGATCGCAAGACCTGCCGAGTCGAGCAGTACTGCGACTGCGCTTCGGAGGTCACCTGCCGGCAGCGCGAGCTTAATCATGGCCGGCATCTGCCACCGCCCGGACCACCTCTTCCACGCGGGTCAGACGCCGGGCCTTCCCATCTTGGGACGCCAGCGAAAATCCGTCCGCTGACGCAACTATTTCTCGGCCGGGACCATTAGTTGGACCTACGAGCTGAACACTTACGCCTGCGTCTCTAAGTGCGCGAGCGAGCGCGAAGACGGCACCGATATCGGCGCCGTTTTTTCCCGCGGAGCGGATTGAAACCTGCGGTCGTGCTGCCGATTCGGCTCCTGATAGCAGAGAAGCGAGAGGTTCCATTTCGAGCGCGAAGCCGGACGCCGGAATCGATTGCTGCCCTACCTGCGAGATTAGCGCGTCATAGCGCCCGCCGCCGGCGATCTTCGTGCCTCCAATGAAGACATGAAATACCGGACCGGTGTAGTACTCGAAGTTGCGAACCAGTGCAGGCGCGATTCTCGGCGAGTGCCCGATGCCGGTCAGGACGTCAGCGATCGTCGCCAGCTCGTCGATAGGGGCACCTACTTCGGGGATACCGGGTTCGAGAACGCTGCGGAGATTCTTCAAAAATGCGGAGCCTTCGCCTTCCATCGAGAGCATGTCAAGGCCGGCCACCGCTCCTTGGGGCAACCGTTGTTGCACCTCGGAGAGCGCGTTCGAGTCGCCGTCGAGCAAGCGATCGTAGAGCGACAGCTGCGCGACCTGCTCGTAGCCTGCCTTCCAAAGGACCGCCCGGAGAATACCCGGATCGGAGAGCTTGATTTCCGGCGCAAAGCCGAGGCGTTGGAGGACCTCACAGGCGATGAGAATAAGCTCGAGGTCACCCAGCGGATACGTATCGCCGATGAGCTCGGCGCCGCACTGCCAGTCCTCCCGCGAGTCGTCACCCTGCGAGAAGCGGAGGACGCTCTGGACATAGAAGAGCTTGGCGACGCGGACGTCCTTAAGCTTCTCTACGTAGAGGCGGGCAACTGGAATCGTCGAATCGGGGCGGAGGACGACGCGCTCGCCGCTCCAGCCGTCCCAGTCGAGGAACGAATAGACCCGATCGAGCATCTGAGGCGACAGCATGCCCGCTGCTGTAAACAAATGGAGCCGCTCGATCGTAGGCGTACGGACTTCGCCATAGCCCCAGCCGAGGCAAGCGTTTCGGAAGGCGCTCTCAATAAGGCGAAAGCGCTCCATGTCCGCGGGCAGCATGTCGCGCATGCCGGGGGGTCGCATCGAGTCTTCCATACGGTGAGTGCTCCTGTGGGATGTGGCAATTCTAGCATCGGTGCGAACGGGCGTTCAATTTCGGGCGAATTGGACCGGCACGATCGCGTATAATAGGGATTGCGCGAGTCGCCACAAAGATGAACACCACCGAGTTCCTCCGCTCGAGCCGGAGGACACGTTTTGGGCTCGCCGCGCTGCTTCTCCTTGCCTCTGTCTCGATCTTCGCCTGCGCGGGCGGACCGGATGCGCCGCGAGGCGCGACGCACGTGCTCACCGCGAACGGCGAAGTGAACCCGGTTATGCAGCGCTATATCGATCGCGGGATCGGCGCCGCTGAGGACAAGAACGCCGGCGCGGTGGTGATCCGAATGGATACGCCCGGGGGGCTTTCCAGCTCTATGGACAAGATCATCGAGCGCATACTTGCCTCAAAGGTGCCCGTGGTGGTGTACGTCTGGCCCTCGGGAGGACGGGCAGCGTCCGCGGGCACGTACATCGCCTACGCGAGCCACATCGCGGCGATGGCGCCTGCCACCAGCATCGGTTCCGCCACGCCGATCGATGCCAGCGGCGGTGACATCCGCGGCGACCTCGGCAACAAGGTCAAAGGCGATGCAGTCGCCAAGATCCGCGGCCTCGCTCAGCTGCGCGGGCGCAACGGTGACTGGGGAGAACGCGCCGTGCGAGAAGGCATTTCGGCGCACACGGATGAGGCCGTCCAGCAGCACATCGTCGATCTCGAGGCCGACGACCTGGATGGCCTGCTAAAAGCCATCGACGGGCGCAAGGTCTCGCTGGATAACGGCGAGGCGACGCTGGCTACCGCCAACGCGCCGGTTGTCTACAACGACACCAATTTCATTGAGGACTTTCTGAACATCATCGCCGAGCCGAATATCGCGTTCCTGCTGCTGTCACTTGGGTCGCTCGGAATTTTCATCGAGCTATTGCACCCAGGGAGTATCTTCGCCGGCGTGTTCGGTGTGATCTCGCTGTTACTCGGGTTCTTCGCTCTGAGCGTGCTGCCGTTCAACTGGGTGGGTGTGGCGTTGATTCTGTTCGCATTTCTTTTGTTCGGCCTTGAGATGTTCATCACCAGTCACGGCATATTAGGGATCGGCGGAGCGGTGGCGCTGGTGTTCGGCGGCCTGATCCTGACCAGCGACAACCCGCCTGAGTTCCAGGTCTCGCGCTGGCTCGTGTTCGGGCTGGCCGCCGCGCTGGCGAGTTTCTGTCTTGTTATAGTTGCGAATATCATCCGTATACGGCGCATGCCTCCGCGCGTGGGTATCGAGACGATGGTCGGCAAGAGGGCCGTTGCGCGCTCGGCATTGGAGCCCAGCGGCTTCGTGTTTTTGAATGGAGAGTACTGGTCAGCAGAGGCGGAGGATGGCGCGGTGAAACCCGGAGAAGGCGTTATCATCACTGCCGTCAAAGGACTCAAGCTCAGAGTGCGCAAGCATAAACCGGAAGGAGAGCAGACATGACAAGCGAACGCCCGCCCGACAAGACCAGCCCGAACTTCCTGGCACGGATTCTCACCGGCTTTGGCTACATCTTTGCTGTCCCCCTTTTCTTCATCGCGATCAAGATCGTCCAGGAATACGAACGCGGCGTCATCTTCCGGCTTGGTCGTCTCGTCGGGGCCCGCGGCCCGGGGCTGTTCTTTATCCTGCCCTTCGTCGAGCGAATGGTGAAAGTGGACCTCCGAGTCGTCACGATGGATGTCCCGCGCCAGGACGTGATAACCAAGGACAACGTAACCGTAAAGGTCGACGCAGTCGTTTACTTCCGAGTTGTCAATCCGGAAGACGCGGTGGTGAAGATCATGGATTACTTCCGAGCCACATCGCTGGTAGCTCAGACGACACTGCGGAGCGTCCTGGGGCAGTCAGACATGGATGAACTCCTGAGCAGGCGAGAGGAGGTAAATCAGCGGCTCCAACAGATAATCGATGAGACGACAGAGCCGTGGGGAATCAAGGTGACACTGGTGGAAGTGCGGGACGTGAGTCTACCCGCGGACATGATCAACGCCATGAGCCGTCAGGCACAGGCAGAGCGTGAGCGGCGCGCCAAGGTCATACATGCCGAGGGAGAGTTCGAAGCGGCGGCGCGTCTCAGGGAGGCGGGCGATGTGATGGCGGCGCAGCCGGCCACTCTTCAGTTGCGCTACCTGCAGACGCTAACCGAGATCGCCTCCGAAAAGAATAGCACTGTGGTCTTCCCCATCCCCATAGACCTCATCAGCATGTTCGTCGGGCGCGTTCAGGCAAACGGTGGGTCTGCGGCAGGCCGCGGGCAGCGGCGGGAGGTGCCCTCGGCAGGCACTACACGTGAAACTCCGCCGGAAGGGCAAGAGCCTGCCGCCTGATCGCTCTCTTGGGGCGATTAAGCTCGCAACGTGACCTCGCCCGCCTCGACTATCCGCCTGGTGCCGTCCGGTTGGACGAGGATGAGATTGCCGTCGCGGTCGACGTCTTCGGCCGTTCCTTCGTAAACCTGGTCGCCGAACGTCACGCGTACTTCGCGGCCCAACGTGTCGAGCCGGGAGCGCCACTCCTGGAACACGGCGTCGCCCGTCTGGGCGTCTTCGTAGAGCGCTTCGAAGTGGTTGAGGAAAGCGGCGAGCAACTCCTCGCGAGACGCCTCGCGGCCAAGCTCGCGCTTGATACTCGTGGCGATCGCGGCGATTTCGGGCGACTGTTTGATATCGAAATTCACGTTGATGCCGGGGCCGACGAGAGCGTACTCGACTGCGGACCCCGAGATTTCACTCTCGATCAGTATCCCTGAAAGCTTGCGGCCGTCGATCAGGACATCGTTCGGCCACTTGATGCGCGGTCTGAGGCCGGTCGAGTCCTCGAGGGCGAGCGCAACGGCGAGGGGCGCGATGATGCCCAGCGAGCGCAGCCGGTCGAGCGGCGGTCGCATGACCAGCGTGAGATAGAGGTTCTTCCCCGAAGGCGAGACCCAGGCGCGGTCGAAGCGGCCGCGGCCCTTCGTCTGCTCTTCGGCGAAGACGACGGTTCCGTCCGGGGCGCCGGCTTCCGCCTCTTGGCGGGCGACGTCCATGGTAGAAGTCGTGCTCGTCAGATAAACGATGCGCCGGCCGACCAAGCGAGTCGCGAGGCGCTCTTCGACTCGGGCGAGGTTGAGCCACATGGCGATAGGATATGGGGCGGAAGAGGCCAACAGCCAGAGTCGGCAATGCTCTAGGAGCTAGTAAACAAGAGGCCGGCCCTTCCGGGCCGGCCTCTTGCGCTTCGGCACGTAGACCTGTCCACGCGCCTTTCAGCTATTACACCAACACCTCAGAGAGGTGATGGTGTGAACGGACAGGCCTATGGCCAGAGCTCGTATTGTCGTCCATTCACATCACCTCCTTTCCTGCGTCGCATCGTAGCAGATGGTCTCCAATCTCACAATAGAAACAGCGGATGATTGGAGAATTTTATGGAGCGATCAGCCGTTGGCACTCGGCTTTCAGCACTCAACGACCGTAGCCGAGATCGCGCAACACCTCCGAGGCAACGGTCGGGTCATGGCATGGGTAGACCAACTCCGGTAGATGCACTTCTCGCTCGTGACCTTTACCGGCGAGCAAGACTGCGTCCCCATCGACCGCCATGCCCAGCGCATGGGCGATTGCCTCCCGGCGATCGGGGATAGTTATGAAATCGTGGCCTTCGCGCCTGCCTCCGTTACGAAGGCCGCGGGCGATCTCTGCGATGATGGCATTGCGGTCCTCGGAGTAAGGATTGTCGTCGGTGACGATTGTATAGTCAGCGCTTTCTGCGGCGACCCGCCCCATCGCGAAGCGCCGGTCCTTATCCCGCTCGCCTATGCAGCCGAACACCGTGACGATGCGACCGGTCGATCGATCGCGGAGGAATGTCAGCACGCGCTTCAGAGCGTCCGGCGCATGGGCAAAGTCGACGAGGACCGTAAACTGCTGCCCCTCCTCGATGAGTTCCATTCGCCCGGGCGCTCCCTGCCAGGTCTGGATCGCAATGCTGGCGGCGTCGAGATCTAGTTGCCCCGCGTGGGCGACGGAGTATGCGGCGAGACCGCCGTAGACGCTGAAGTCTCCAGGCACTTGCATGCGGATCTCGCGTTCGTTTCCGAATGCGCGGACGAGAAAGCGCGAGCCCCATCCATCGGGCGTGATTTGCTCAGCGGTAACATCGGCGGATGAGAGCAGGCCGTACGTAATAATGCGCGCACTGGTAAGGCTCCGGAACGACTCCGAAGCCGGATCGTCCGCATTCAAGACGGCGGTTTTCTCGATGTCCTTTTGGGCGGAGACAAGCATCGAGAACAGGCGGCCCTTCGCCGAGATGTACGCTTCTAGTGTCTGATGGAAGTCCAGGTGGTCGGCATAGAGATTCGTGAAGACGGCAACATCGAAGTCGCATTCATCGACACGGTGAAGGGCAAGGCCGTGCGAGGTCGCTTCGATCACGCCCCAGCGACAGCCGGCCTCGACCATTTCGCTCAGCATCTGCTGGACCTCGGGCGATTCCGGGGTGGTGAATCGTCCCGTGTCGGGGAGGAGCCGATCGGCGACTCGGCACTGGGCGGTACTGATGAGGCCGGCTGGTTCATCGACCGAAGAGAGCATGTGGTGGAGCAGATGCGAGACGCTGGTCTTGCCATCGGTGCCCGTCACACCGACCGTGCGCAAGCGCCGAGCCGGGTACCCGGCGAGTGCTGCCGCGATCCGGGCAAGTGCCTGGCGCGTGTCCGGCACGATGAGGGCGGGTGCCCGCGATTCGCCGAGAAACGATGACCACTTCTGCTCGCGATCCACCTGAAGTGCAACGGCAGAAGCTCCCGCCGCGAGCGCCTGCTTCAGATAATCGTGGCCGTCGGATTTGAAGCCGACTATTGCCACGAAGATCGACCCGGGCGTGGCCGATCGAGAGTCGTACGAGGCCGAAGTAATCTCCGGATCGCTTATCTCGCTCTGGAATACTGTGTCCGGGAGATGGGTCACCAGTTCGGCGAGTCGCATGATCTCACAAGGGAAACGGCGCGCAAGTGGTCTGGGTTGCGGCGTACGGGCGTTGGCTTGCTCCGCCCATAAGCGTAACAAGCCCAGCAGACCTGTAGGCCGAGTTCTGTCCCCGACATGTCGGGGGGCGATCATCAATCTAGGACCCTAATTGCTCAGGGCCTCAAGCGGCCAACCCGAGGGTTTGGGCCGGGCGCCCTTAGCACCCTCCTATTTGGCCTTGCTCCGCGCAGGGTTTGGCCGGCCCGCGGTTCGCGCCGCCGCCGGTGGGCTCTTACCCCGCCATTTCACCCTTCCCCGACGCGTCGGGGGGTATGTTTCTGTGCCACTTTCCGTCCCCAGTTGCTTGCGCAGCCGGGGCCTGGGTGTTACCCAGTGCGCTGCCCGGAGGAGCTCGGACCTTCCTCTCCGATAGGATCGAAGCGGTCGCCCGGCCTGCTGGACTTTATCCATCATATCATTCTGCATCAGTTCGACCGGTCGAGCGCCTGGTTCGCTAGCTCGTCCGCCCGCTTATTCATCGCCCTTGGTATCGAGTCCACGTCGAACTCTTTGAAGCGGCGGCGCAACTCCATTACTCGCGCGAACATCGGCTGCAGGCGCGGGTTACGCACCTTATACCGATGTTCGAGCTGCCGAACGACTAGTTCGGAATCCATACGGAGGCTGACCTGAGAGACGCCGAGCGCCAGCGCTGCTTCCAGACCGGCGATGGCCGCTTGATACTCGGCCTCGTTGTTGGTGGCCCGGCCAACACGCCGCGAAATCGTATGGATTTCGCGACCCGCGGTGTCATAGATGACCGCGCCAATAGAAGCGGGGCCGGGATTCCCTCTGGAAGCGCCGTCCGTATAGACGACTACTCGATTCTGGACATTTTGAGTCAGGGCTTGAGCACCATCTCGATCCGATCGTCCTTGACAACAACGCGGTCAAGCACGGTGCGGATCAAGTCGCGCCGTTCGCCAAATGCCAGGGTACCCCAGTCCTCCCCTAGCCGCCGAAGCACATTATCATGCTGCCGCCGCCTCTCGGCCTCGGACGCCTGAAGCTCCGCCAGCTTGTGCGACTCCATGAGCCGCTCCTCCAACTGCAGCTGCTCGCTCGCCAGATTTAGTCCTAGAGAGCGCAACTTCTCTTGGTTCATCCGCCCGGAGACGGCCGATTCCAGATACTCCTCCAGCCGCTTGTCCAGGCGCTTCGCCTTGTCCCGCAATCGGCGGATTTGCGCCTCCGCCTCCCCCACCGCCAGCGCACCATTGCCGGCCGTTTTCGTCGTCCGGGAACCGCCCGGCTTCAGGCCGCGACGCACTTCCTCCTCGAGTTCGTGCGCCCTTCTGGTGTGATAATCGCATAGACTTCTATTCGTACGTGATTCGCATTGGTAGTATCGGTATTGCGCCGTACGGGTCATGCCGTCGCTTCGCCGCTGCCAGCGTTGCTTGCGGGTGACCCCGATCATTTTGTTACCGCAGTAGCCGCAGTAGGTAATGCCCGAGAGCAAAAACGGCGACATCCTTCGACCTTCCGAGACTGGGCGCCGTTGGTCCAACCGCTCTTGTACGCGCTGGAAGTCCTCCTGGCCTATGATCGCCGAGTGGCTCGCCGGAACCCGCACTCCGAACCGCGAATAAGTGCCAACGTAGGCTCTGTTTCTTAGAATGTCCCGCACCGTCACCATGCTCCAGAGCCCACCTTTCCGAGTGCGGAATTGCTCGTCATTGAGACGGCGGGCAATGCGTCGGATGCCGAGGCCATCTTTCAGGTAAAGGCGAAAGATATATCTGACAACCGACCCTTCGATGGGGACGATCACCAGGCGCCTGCGCATCCCCACGCGATATCCGTAAGGTGGCCGGCCAAGCACCTCGCCTCTTACGGCCTTTTGACGCATGGCCGCCTTTACACGCTCTCCAACGCTGCCATTGCTTCGGTTGCGCGACCAAATCCGAAGCAGGTCCGTGGCCAGATCGGCCTCATCGTTCAAGCTAATAATCGGCACGCCGAGACTCGCCAATTGGAAGTAGCGTCTGACGGCCTCAGTTGGCCCGCTTCCGAGGCTCATCAGATCAGACACTGCGACGAGTAGAAAACCCTGCGGGCTCTGTAGGCGAACAAACTCCAGCATCTGCCTGAAGCCGCGCGCTTCCGGTCGCGAGCCGGGGTCCAGGAAAGTGGCAGCCGCCTCAAAACCGTTGCTTTTGCAGAACTCGAGGAACGACTCGCTCTGTTCAGCCAGACTGCGGCTCTCCGTCTCCCGAAAGTATCCGACCGCTCGCATGCTAACTCACAAGCAGAATTCGTTCGCAGCTTACGCACTGGACAAGCCCGATACCGCTGCGGGCCTTCTGTAGCAAGGACATCGGTAACGTAATCCTGCACCCCTGGCACATGCCTCGTTCAACCCTCGCCACAGCTTGTCCTCTATGACGGTCTCGCAAGAGCTGGTAGAGCCTCAGACTCGAAGCATCAACCGCCGGCAACTGGTCCCGGCGTCTTGTCTCGAGATCGGCGATCTCCCGCTCAAGCTGTGATTTCTCCCCGAGCAGCGCCGCCTGGTCGCGCCGCCAGACAGCTTCCTTTTCCGCCAACCCCGTCTGCTCACTACCCAGAAGCGCTTCCGCCTCTTCGATCTCAACAAGCAGGCCCAGAAGCGTGTCTTCCCGCTTGGCGACCTGCGCCTTCAGAGAGGATAAATCGGCATTGAGATCGGTCAGTTCCTTGGGATTGCGAATGCTTCCTCCGTACAACTTGCCCTCGACTTCGGTCGCCTTTCCCCTTGCGTCGTCGACAGACCACTCAGCGTCGTGGAGCCGGGAGCGAAGCTGCGTCAGTACCTCTTCTCTCACTGCCACGTCTTGTCTAATAGCAATCAATTCTTCACTCTCTCCCATTTGAGCCTCGACATCCGTCAGCCTCGCCCGGGCCCTGTCTAGGGCCTGATCAGTCTCTTGCAGGGCAAGGACATCAGGAGCGGTCGTCATTTAAGCAAAGGCAAAGACATACGGCCTAAGGAGCATGGAATGGACAACTTCCGGAGGCGGATTATAGACTTAGGCTGGAGCCTTTTGCAATAAGACTTGACTACTTCCCGAACTTATCGAGAGCGATCCAAGTCACGATTCTTGCCGGTACTCCAATGCGAATCAATGTCCTCAACGAACTGCGTCAGCCGGTCGGAACCGCTACCGTTTTCGACTTGGCTGAACCGGCGATTCGTCTCGAAGACATCGATATAAGCAGCCTGTCCGGTGCCTTAACGCTCGTCCGCACGAATCGAGGCCTCCTTGCAACTCTGAAGGCCTCAGCGATAGCTTCTGAAAACTGCGCGCGCTGCCTAATTCCCACCGACTGCGCCGTCCCGATCGAGTTCGAAGAGGAATTTATTCCCGTTTTGGATGCGAGCACGGCCAGACGGATCCGCGTGAGCAACAGCGACGACGGCTTCCGCATTGGGCCCGACTTCATGCTGGACCTGGGTGAATCCCTACGCCAGTACATGCTAATGTTAGAGCCGCAAAAGCCGCTCTGCCGGCCCGACTGCGTCGGCCTGTGCCCATCGTGTGGCGCAGATCTAAACGTCCTGTCCTGCGGGTGCACCCCAACGTTTGACGAGCGATGGGGTGTCTTGGCTGGGCTCGACGCCAACATAAAGGAAGGGTCTTGACCGATGCCGCCACTGCCGAAGAAGAAGACTTCTACGTCCCGTAAGAGGCGGCGCCGGTCGCACCTCAGCGTCTCCTTGCCGCAGCTCGTCACCTGCCCCCAGTGCCGCAGTCCGCGGCCGTCCCATCACGCCTGCCCCGTCTGCGGCACATATCGAGGGCGTGACGTGCTCGCTGTCGGGGAGGCGCGGCGACGGCCACCACGCACCTAGATCACGTCTCGCTCTCGATGAGCGCATGCTATACTTCGCCTGACCATGCGACGTGGACTCCTTCTGTTATTGGTTCCGGTCAGTCTCATCCTGGCAGCCGCGGCCGCGATAACCTACTTTGTTTGGTGGGACGCGACTCATTGCACCTTCTGCCGCATGCGCCTGGATGAGTTCGGGCGTTGCCAGAACCCGGACTGCCATCTCGGCCGGCTGACTCGAGAGCAGGATGCCGCTCGCGTCTGATTAGACCTCAGCATGACGCAAGCGCAGAGCGATATTTCCGTTTCGATCAAGGCCCTTCACCAGCTCCCGATTGATTCTCAGCTGGCGCTGCTATTTCCAGGCCAGGGCGCACAGAAGCTCGGCATGGGGTTCGAGGCGTCGCAGTCGTCCCCGAGCGCGAAGGCCGTGTTTCAGACAGCAGACGAGGTGCTGAGGACCAAGCTTAGCCGCCTTTGCTTCGAAGGCCCCGAAGAGGAACTCACTCGAACGGTCAACGCCCAGCCCGCCATGTTGACCGCTTCTCTTGCGATTCTTGCTGCCGCTTTGGACTCCCGTACCCTCCATAAGAGACCCGCGTTCGTAGCCGGGCACAGCCTGGGAGAGTACACCGCTCTTGTGGCAGCGGGTTCGCTCCTCTTCGCTGATGTCCTGCGGCTGGTACGAGAGCGCGGACGGCTGATGGAAGAAGCGGGCACCGAGAACGCTGGGACGATGGCGGCCATTGTTGGACTATCCGAAGAGACCGTGAGCGACGTATGTCGGCTCTCCGGAGCAGAGCAATGCAACTTCAACGCCCGCACCCAAACGGTAATCGGGGGAGCGCCCGAAGTCGTCGATACTGCCTGCCGGCTGGCCAAAGAGCGTGGAGGCAGGGGCCTGCCGATGAAGGTGGCGGGCGCTTTCCATACATCCCTTATGGGAAGCGCGGCGCGAAATTTCGAGAGCGTACTACAGAGGGTCAACGCCCAGGAACCTGCGATACCGGTCGTGGGTAATGTGGCGGCCAAGCCTATCGCGTCGGCGGCCGACCTGACCTCTGAACTCGGCCGGCAGATGGCGACGCCCGTCCGCTGGTACCAGTCCATCCTGTACATGATTGACGCGGGCGTCCGTACGTTCGTGGAAGCAGGCCCAGGACAGACGCTCATTACAATGCTCAAAAGAGACTTCCCGGAATTGACGCTAATATCACTCGATCGGCCCTCCGTTCCCGCCGCCGCATCTCATGTTTGATCTGAACGGCCATGTGGCCTTGGTGACCGGCGGCTCGCGCGGGATCGGCAGCTCCATCTGCCGTCATCTGGCACGCCATGGTGCTGCGGTGGCGGTAAACTACCACAAGAGCGAAGAGCAGGCGCACAGTTTGCGTAAGGAGATCGAAGATGCCGGCGGGCGCGCGCTGGCTGTCCACGGAGACGTTCGCGTGCCGGAAGACACCGAACGGATGGTCCAGGAGACAATCGATGGCCTAGGGCGCCTGGATGTGCTCGTGAACAACGCCGGCTTCAATCGAGACACGCTGTTGCTGCGAATGTCCCTCCAAGACTGGGACCAGGTGATGGACTTGAATCTAAGAGCGGTCTTCCTATGCACCAAGGCCGCCTTGCGGCCGATGATGCGTGAGCGCTGGGGCCGCATCATCAACATCGGCAGCGTCTCCGGTCTTGCCGGCAACGCCGGGCAGGCAAACTATGCCGCAGCTAAGTCCGGGCTGATCGGATTCACGCGGGCCGTGGCCAGGGAGATGGGCTCCCGCAACATCACGGCCAACCTCATTATGCCGGGACTGGTCATCACCGAGCTGACGAAAGACATACGCAAGGAAATAGTTGAAGGTGTAAAGCAGCGCTTGTTGATCGACCGCTTTGGCACGCCTGAGGATATCGCCGCGACTGTCGTGTTCCTAGCCTCCGACGGCGGGTCGTATATAACCGGGCAAGTGCTCGCTGTCGACGGCGGACTGGGCCTTTAGCCATGAGCGGCAAAAGAAGGAAGGCGAGGATAGCCGCCTTGCAAGCTCTATTCGAGCTGGATAGCGTGGGACATCAACCGGAACAGACCATCGCCCGGCAGTTCGGAAGGTTCCCCCCCTCCACAGAAGTGAAGGAGTTCGCCCAGGAGCTTGTAACCGGAGTTCTGACTCATAAGGAGCAGATAGACAAGACCATCGAGAATACCGCCCCCGCCTTTCCGATTGATCAGTTGCCCGTCATTGACCGCAATATACTCAGGCTTGCGATATATGAAGTCCTCATCGATAATAGGGTGCCAATGCGAGCCGCGATAAACGAGGCCGTGGAATTGGCCAAGGATTTCGGCGGCGAGAAATCCCCGAGGTTCATCAACGGAGTACTGGGCTCCGTTAGTGTGCTAACCACGCGTTAAAGGCCAAGGAGGTACTAGGTGGCCACGGTCTTCGAGCGAGTACGAAAGATAATAGCGGAACAACTGGGCGTTGAAGAAGGCGAAATTACACCGCAGACCTCCTTCGTTGACGACCTTAACGCCGACTCGCTCGACCTGGTGGAGTTGATCATGTCGCTCGAAGAGGAGTTCAGCAAGGCGGGTAAGACGATCGAGGTTTCTGACGAAGACGCCGAAAAGATCATCACCGTTCAGGACGCGGTCAACTACATCCAGGAGCACGGCATTACCGACGACGACGCCTGACCCTGCCCACGCCTAGCGCAGACAGGTGGCGAACAGGCGCAGGCTCGGCCAAAGCTGACCGGAAGACCGCCTTCGCGATATCGAAAAGCGAAGTCTCAGCGCGACTGGTAATCGCCGATCCAGTGCGCCCACGGCAACCGCCCACGAAGCGAGTCGATTAGCCGTTCATCGCCGGTCCAGAACTCGCAACCTCCCGACTGAGCGACCGCGAGATACTGGGCATCGTATGCGCGCGGCCGGTCGAAAGCAGTTGCTATGTCATATGCGCGGCGCTGAAGATCGTCGCTGTCGTCGACGAGGAACACGGGCCACCTGAGGTAGTTGTCGAGCGCGCGCCGTCCGAGGTCCGGCGTTACATCCCGGCGGTACACGGCGAGTCGTATAGCCGAGGTTACCTCCGGCCGAAAGATGGGCGGAACAATCATCTCTACATCATCCGCGATCCACTGCCGACGGATGGCCAGCGCGGACGGAGTAAACCGCTCACCGATGACCCAGGAAATCGCGAGGCTCGCGTCAATGCAGACGCTGCCTGCCAAGTCTAGGCTCCCTCACGGACTTGCCGCACGAGTCCCGCCACGTCGATGGGCCCATACGTAGCCAACGTTTCAAGGCTCAACTCTTGGTCTTCTTCCAACAGGTGGAGCAGCTCATCTCTGGTGTACCGCCTCCGCGACTCCCCGCGTCGGCTCTGTATCCTGATGGCCGAGCCGGCTCACGTCATCAACTGAGATGAAAAGCTGGTTTCCCAGTTTTCTTGCTGGAAGCTTGCCGCTCCATATCCAACGACGGACCGTCTCCTCTGAACGGCGACATTGGTGGGCCACTTCGCGGACCGTTAGAAGCTGATCACTCATGATGTAGTATTCTACTACATGTCCGCAATACTTGATACCTACCTGCCCACCGCAAGGGACGAACCAATGAGCGACTAAGGACAACTCCCCGTCTGTTGCGAGAACGTAGCTTATAATGAGCCTGCGCGATGAACTTTCTCGGCGTCGGACCTCTCGAAGTCGCACTCGTGGCGATCGTCGCCGTTATTGTCCTTGGGCCCGAACGAATACCCGGCGTCGCGGTCCAACTTGCCCGGGCCGTGCGTTACATGCGCGGTTACGCCACCGACGCGACCGCCGACATCCGCAAAGAGCTTCAGGAGTTGACGAAAGAGTACGATGAGGTCCGCAAGGAGCTGAACGAGTTCAGGTCCAGCATCGGCGGCGGGTTCTCCAATATCGCCGACGAAGTGGACCGGACTCTCCGCGCCAGTCAAGAAAAGCCGGCGGTCAGGTCCAGCAGCGAGGCGCCGATAATCGAACCGGGCGGCGAACCACCGCCGAAATCAAGCGGTCCTTCGACCCGTCCCTAGTGGCAGTTTCCGACTACTGACTCTCCATGACGAGCGTCGCGCCACCCGGACCGCCCCAAGACAGGCCGGAAACGGAGAGGAGCGAGCGTTATCTAACACTCGTGGAACACCTCCAGGAACTGCGGCGAAGGCTGATCATCTGCTCCGTCGCCGTGGTGGTTGGCCTCGCCATCTCCGCCTACTTCACCGGCGACCTGTTGCGATTCTTGAAGCATCCAGCCGAGGAGCGTAGCCAAGACTTCCGTCTGGTCTTCCTCGAGCCGTTCGAGAGCTTCGTCACTTATTTCAAGATCGCTCTGATGAGCAGCATTGTCCTCGCGATGCCCGTGATCATGTACCAGATTCTCGCCTTCGTAGCACCGGGCCTGAAAGCGAACGAAAAGCGCTGGTTATACGGCACCGTCGCTGGTTCGGTGGGGCTGTTTCTCGCAGGGGTTGCCTTCGCCTATTATGTCGCGCTGCCGCCGGCCCTGGGCTTCCTGCTCAATTTCCAGAACGACATCGCCGAGCCACAGATCCGGCTCGGAAGCTACTTCGACTTCGTGCTGCGGTTATTGTTCTGGACCGGCGTTGCCTTCCAGACGCCTTTGATCGTCATGTTTCTCGCGCGTCTACGCATCGTAACCGCGCGCCGGCTGATCGGTTGGTGGCGGTTCGCGATAGTGGGCGCATTCGTCGTCGCGGCAGTGGTCACGCCGACGCCTGACCCAGTGACTTGCACGATTGTCGCGTTGCCGCTGATCGGGCTTTATTTTCTTGGGGTGGCGCTCGCCGTCGCGGTACAGCCCCGCGGGCCTCCAACAGCTCGATAAGCTTGTTGACCCGCCGCAAGACGGACATTATCATCAACCAAAGTGATTGAGCTTGAGCAGCTTTACCGCCGCGTAGCCAATTGCACAGACTGCGGACTCTGCGGCACGCGCACTCAAGCTGTCCCCGGAGAGGGCCCACCAGACGCGGACGTTATGTTCGTGGGAGAAGGCCCCGGCTTTCATGAAGACCAGCAGGCGCGCCCATTTGTCGGTCCCGCAGGAAAACTCCTAGAGGAGTTGCTCGCATCGGCTGGGCTGCGACGCAGCGACGTCTATATCACGAACGTCGTCAAGTGCCGGCCGCCGAACAATCGTGATCCCTTGCCTGCTGAAATAGAAGCTTGTCGCAAGTACTTGAGCCTGCAGATACAGACGATTGACCCGAAACTGATCGTGACGCTGGGGAGATATTCGCTGGCCTGGTTCTTTCCGCGCGACTCGATAAGCAAAGTGCACGGACACCTGCGCCGGCAGAACGGGATGCATTACCTTCACATGTACCATCCCGCCGCGGCGCTGCACGCGGGTAATCTTCGCAAGACAATCGAGGACGATTTCCGAAGAATACCTCAGGCGCTGGAGAAGGTTCGCCAGGCGGAGCAGCCGGTCGCTGTGGCCGAACTCGCGCCGGACCAGATGCGCCTATTCTAGATAGACATGGCCGATAACCTGAGGGTCATCCCCCTCGGCGGGCTGGGGGAGATCGGCAAGAACATGATGGTTCTGGAGCTTGCCGACGACCTGATCCTGGTCGACGCCGGGCTCATGTTTCCGGATGAAGAGATGCTTGGCGTGGACCTCGTCATCCCCGATGTCTCTTATGTCACGGAGCGGATCAGCAAGCTACGGGGAGTGCTCATTACCCACGGTCACGAGGACCACACTGGAGCGCTGCCTTATGTCCTTCCCCGCCTTCGCCTGCCAAACGGCAAAATGCCGCCGATCTACTGTACCCGGCTTACCCGCGGTCTGATCGCGGTGAAGCTAGAGGAGCATCGTCTCGACAAACAAGCAGATCTGCGCGTCGTTCGGCCGGGCGAGCGAGTCAAGCTGGGCAGGTTCAACGCCGAGTTCATACATATCACTCACAGTATTCCGGACTCGGCAGCGCTTGCCATTCAGACTCCGGCGGGGACGGTCTTCCATACCGGCGACTTCAAGTTTGACCACACGCCGGTCATGGGAGAGCCACCCGATCTGACCCGCATTGCGGAGATCGGTCGCCAGGGCGTTGCTCTTCTCTTCTCGGATTCGACATACGCGGATACGACCGGCTATACGCCGTCCGAGCGGAGCGTTTCGGAAACGCTTGACAGGATCATGGCGAACGCGTCGGGCCGGGTGATCGTAGCCACGTTCGCGAGCCTGATCTCCCGCATTCAGCAGGTCATTGATGCCGCGACCAAACATGACAGAAGAGTGTTCATGCTCGACAACGTGAAGATGGCGATTGATCAGGGTTACCTCTCCGCGACCGGAGATGTGCTCGCGTCGCTGGACAAGATGAAGAAGCTCGCGCCTGAGAAGATCGCGATTATCACCACAGGGGCACAGGGCGAGCCTACGTCCGCACTCGTGCGGATGGCGAACCGCGACCACCGCCACATCGAGATCCAGCCGGGCGACACCGTCGTCCTGTCCTCCTCGCCGATCCCCGGCAACGAGCTGCTCATCAACCGCACGATCGACAACCTCTACCGTCAGGGCGCAGAGGTGCTCTTTAGCCGCATCGCGAGCGTCCACGTCCGCGGCCATGCGGCTCAGGAGGAGTTGAAGCTCATGATCGGCCTGGTGAAGCCGCGGTACTTCGTGCCGGTGCACGGCGAATACCGGCATCTCTGGATGCACTCGATGATCGCGCGCTCGATGGGCTTGCCGGCGGAGAACGTCTTCACGCTTGAAGACGGCGACATCCTGGAGCTCGATGCGAAGGGCGCCCGCTTAGCCGGCCGAACCTCGGCCGACTGGGTTTATGTCGACGGTCTGGCGGTCGGTATCGACCGCATTGTGCTTCGCGACAGAGCCCACCTGGCGGGCGATGGCGTGATAGTCGCCATCGTGGCCATAGACAGGCAGACGGGTAAACCTATCGGACGCCCTGACGTTGTATCAAGGGGATTTATCGAAAGCGAAATGTCGGACGGACTTATGGAAAGGGCCAAGGACGTCGTGGTGCAGGCATTAGGCGGAGGCGCGCACGTGGCTAATAAGGCAGACTTCAACACGCGTGTGCACGACGCCCTATCTCGCTTTCTGTTTGAGGAGACGCGGCGCAGGCCGATGGTGCTTCCAGTAAGCGTTGAGGTCTAGCCCGCAACGTGCCCGTCAAAACAAAATCGCGTACGACTACAAGGACTACAAGCTACCGTCCCAGACAGAGCGGCGTTCGCCGCCGTGCTTCGCGGCGGCAGGCTCACTTCGGCGCCGCAATACAGAATTCACAGCACTACTGGCTTGGAATCGGCGCTGCCGCCGTCTTGGCTGTCGCGGCGTTTCTGCTCGCCGCGTACATAATAGACAGCGTCGAGTACGTCGTCAGTTTGTTCGGGCTCTCGCTTGTGCTGCTGATCGCGGCAATCGGCATCGATGTAGCGCTCGTCCTGCGGCACCCCGAGCTGGACGATCGTCTTCTGAGGCGATGGGCCGGCGCGCATCTAATCCTGGCGTTCGCAGTCGGTGCGCTCAGCTTATGGGCGCCGGACTGGAATTTTGGAGATGTTTCTTTCCGAGATGCGACGGCCGGCGGCGACGTAGGTCAGGCGCTGACCGGGAGCGTGTTCGGCATAGTCACTTGGGTCGCTCTCGCGCTGACCGGCGTGGGGCTGCTCTGGCCGCAAGGCGCCCAGCTTGCAGCGCTGGGGGGGCTCAACCTCGGCCGGCAGCTGCTGAGCCTGGAGCTGCACGTCAGCATCTGGCGGGGCATCCAGTCCTTCTTCACCAGCCTCCTTCCGCGGGCTGAGGAGGAAGAGAGCGAGAAGCTCCTCGATCAGCCATACATGCCGCAGTTCGATGAGGACTGGCTCGACACTGAGCCTGAAGAAAAGCCCGCTCCGGTTGAAGAGACACCGACAGAGGAAGAAGAAATTGTCGTAACAGGCGACCCCGAAGAGGAAGACCTTGAGGCCTATCAGCGGCCCCTGCCGATGGGCCGCCCGGCCGGGCACGGCTGGGAACTCCCGCCGCTCGATCTGCTCACCGAAGCGGCCGAGGTGGAGCTGCGTCCAATCGACAACGAAGCGCGCGCTCAGCTCATCGTCGAAACGCTAGGATCGTTCGGCGTCGATGCCCGGGTCGCATCGATCAACCAGGGACCTACCGTCACTCAATTCGGCGTAGAGCCCGGATGGGAGACCAAGACACGAACGGTGGCGGTGCGCGACGACAAGGGCCGGCAGGTATACGACCGGGACGGGCGGCCCCAGATGCGCTCCGAGGTCGTTTCGCGGACGCGCGTCCGAGTGAACCGCATAACGAATCTGGCGAACGATCTCGCCCTGGCCCTGGCTGCGCCGACAATCCGCATCGAGGCGCCGGTCCCGGGCAAGCCGGTAGTCGGCATCGAGGTCCCCAACACCACTACCTCGCTGGTCGCCATTCGCAGCGTGATCGAGAGCACGGCCTTCCAGAAAGCCAACATGCGGTCGAAGCTCGCGATCGCCCTGGGGAAGGGCGTTTCCGGCGAGCCTGTCGCTGCTGACCTCGCGAGGATGCCGCACCTCCTCATCGCCGGAGCGACGGGGAGCGGCAAGAGCGTCTGCATCAACTCAGTCATCGCCGGCTTCCTGCTGCATAACACGCCTGAGGAGTTGCGATTGGTCCTCATCGACCCGAAACGGGTGGAGCTGGCGAACTTCGGCAGTATCCCGCACCTCGCGTTCTCCAAAATCATCACTGATACGGAAGAAGTCGTCGGCACGCTGCAAGCAATTATTCACGAGATGGACAGCCGCTACAGGCGGTTTGCCTCGGTGGGTGTGCGCAACATCGAGGCCTACAACAAGAGCCCGCGAGCCACACACACGCTCCCCAACTGGGTAGTCGTGATCGATGAGCTGGCGGACCTCATGATGGCCGCGCCCTATGAGGTCGAGCGCCAGATATGCCGGCTCGCGCAGCTGGCCCGGGCGACGGGCATCCACTTGATCATCGCCACCCAGCGGCCCTCAGTCGATGTCGTCACGGGGCTGATCAAGGCGAACTTCCCCACCCGCATCGCGTTCGCCGTCTCGTCGCAAGTGGACTCGCGGACGATTATCGACGGTGCGGGCGCCGAGAAGTTGCTGGGGCGCGGCGACATGCTCTTCATGCCGACGGACGCCTCGAAGCCGAAGCGCCTGCAGGGATCGTTCGTCTCGGACCAGGAGCTGGATAGGATCGTCGTCTGGTGGACGAGCGACCGCTTTCGCCACCTCGTGCCCGACAAGATGGACCACCTTCTGGATGAGGCGCTCGAGGAGCCGGACGGGGAACGTCCGGCTGCGCGCGACGAGGAGGACCCATTGTACGATGCCGCACGCGAGCTGGCGGGCCAGCATTCGCGGGTCTCGACATCGCTTCTCCAGAGGCGTCTGCACATAGGCTATCCGAGAGCGGCACGGCTAATCGATATGCTTGAGGAGAACGGCGTGGTCGCCGAAGCGGAAAGCGGCCAATCTCGGGAGGTTTTGAGCGGGTCCTGGGAGGAAGATGGAGACCGCTTCGAATAGATCGCGTTAAGGTCAAGAAATCGGCGTCCTCCGGGGTTGACATCTTCTTCCGCTGTGCTATTTTGTTGGTGAAACCTACAGACTGGAGGAAGTAGCGTATGACAAGACTCCATGCGCTCATCGAAGTACTGGAGGTGGACAACGCAAGGTCCCCTGTGTAGCAGCGCAGGGGAACGGCGAAACCGCGGAGCGGCTAGCAGCAAAGAGGCTCAAGAGCCCATGGGCGCGTAAAGCGCCGAAGGAAAGCAGAGGCCGGACGCGGGAATAAGGCTTAGCAAATTGAGCTCCCCGGGGTAAGACCCGGGGAGTTGCCTTTTGGTGAGCGGTCAGGTTTCGGTGAAACGGGCAGTTGACGCCGGGCAGTGGGCGAAACACGCTTCGGTTGGACTCAAGCGCGCCACCCGGGTGCTGTGCTAACGAGCGTCAGCATCGACGCCTATCTCTCGAAGCTGCCGTAGCAGCTTCAGCGAGTCGGCTTTAGCCCGCAGCGCGTCTCGGGGCGCAACGCGGCGAGCAGCGCCAGATGCGCTCGAAGCCGCCGTCTTCCCGGGCGACCGCGATCTGGCTGGCGATGAAGATAGAGCTGTACGTCCCCGCAATACCCACCGGCAACGTCGCTCCGTCCCGTTCGTGGTGAGGTTCTCGAACCACGGGCGCTGCCGGCCTCACACGCAAAATTCACGCCCGGTGCTCTTTCCCGAGTCGATCCCTCAGGGCGCCCCCCACATCGACACCTGGCGCCTCAAGCCAACCGGGCACTCGGCGGTAAGCACTCGGCGGTCGGCACCCCGGCACTCCTGGCGCCGCTGCCGCAGCTTCAGGACGGCTCCGGGGCCGGCTGGAGGCGGCGCGGCGCGAAGCGGCGCCATATTCGCTCGAAGTCGCCGTCTTCCCAGGCGACCAGGATCTGGCTGGCAATGAAGATCGAGCTGTAGGTGCCGGCGATGATGCCCAGGAGCAGCGTCAGCAGCAGCACGTCGATGCTGCCGCCAGCGAGGAGCAGCAGGGAGAGGATCGTGAGGACCACGGTTGTCGAGGTGTTGATGGAGCGGGCGACGGTTTCTGTCAGGCTCGTGTTCACGACCTCATCGAAGGGCACACCAGGGTTGGCGGCCACGTTCTCGCGAATGCGGTCGAAGACGACGATCGTATCGTGGACGCTGAAGCCGATGACGGTGAGGACGCCTGTGATGAACATGCTGTTGATCTCGGTGCCGAACAGCTTTCCGAAGATAGAGAAGGCGCCGAGGACAAACATGCCGTCGTGCAGAGCAGCGACGACGGCAGCGATGCCGTAACGGTACGGTTTAGAGAGATGACGGAACGACCACGAGATATACAACAAGATGGCGATCGCGGCGACGCCCACGGCGATCGCGGCGTTGCGCGCAATCTCCCGCGAGACGATTTCTGAGACCTGGTTGAAGTTGGTCACGCGGAACGGCCCCAGCCGCTGTTCGAGCCCTTGCTCGAGCGTGTCTCGTTCAGACGGCGGCGCGGCGCCGACCGGCGGCCCTGTCGGGCCCTTCAGCTCGCCGAGGCGAACGATGAAGGCGCCGCCGGAAGTCTTCTGCACACGCGCCTCGCTGTGGCCGAGCGCGGTGAATGCGTCGTGCAGGGCGTTGTCGCTGATATTCGCATTGTCGAACGCAATCGTCATCGTGGCGCCGCTGCTGAACTCGATCCCCGCTTTGAGGGCGGGCGGGACGATCAGCGAGATGACGCCCGGCACTAAGAGCGCGCTCGAGAGAAGAAAATAGAACCCCCGTCGCCGTACGAAATCGAAAATGAATGGCGTCCCCGCAGCCACCCTCCGTACCGCGAGGTCCGGCGCGAAAAGCGCCATGTTCCGCGCGAGAGGAGTCCCGACGAGCAGGCGCAACAGGGTGCGAGTAATGACTATCGCCGAGAACATGCTGATGAGCACTCCGAGACCAAGGGTGAGGGCGAAGCCCTTTACCAGGTTGGCGCCGAATTGGTCCCCGAACCACCAGAGTATGCCGCAGGTAATGAGCGTCGAGACGTTGCTGTCGCGGATGGAAGACCAGGCGCGGTCGAATCCATGCTCGATCGCCTGCGGCAGGGCGCGGCCGGCGCGCAACTCCTCCTTCATGCGTTCGAAGACGAGAATGTTGGCATCCACCGCCATGCCCACTGATAGGACGAAGCCCGCTATGCCGGCGAGGGTTATTGTGACAGGGCCGATGAGGGGACCCAGCTTGAAGATCATCATCAGGGTCGAGATATACGTGACAAGCGCAAGCGAAGCGAGGACGCCCGGCAGACGGTAGTACAGGATCATGAACACCATGACCGCCAGGATGCCGATCATGCCCGCCTGAACGCTGCGTACGAGGGTCGTTTCCCCGAGCGTGGCATCGACCTCACTCGTCTGGATCGTGTGTAGAGGCACCGGCAGCGCGCCGGCGTTCAGCTGCACCTTGAGCGTCTTTGCTTCGTCGAGAGGAACGCCTTCGATAACGCCGTTACCACCGCTAATCGGCCCGTTTACCTTGGGGGCGCTTACTAACTCGTCGTCCAGGAAGATTGCGAGCGGATAGTTCACAAGCCTTGTCGTGATCTGCTCGAACAGCGTCCCGCCCTCGCCGTTGAAGGCAAGCGTCACACATGCCGGTCCATTCTGGCAGCCGCTCGGTGGCACCGCGACGTTCGCCCCGCCTGCTTTCAGAAAGCGACCGGTGAGGACTCGTGCCTGACCCTGGATCACTCCGACGGCCGGTTTCCATTTCACCTCGCCGGTTTCTCCCGAGGGACTATTGCAAACAGAGCGCTTTACGCTGTCCCCCGTGGATTCAGCCGTCTGGTTCGGCTCGACTGCGAATTCGGCGCCCGATCCGTCGTTCTTCACGCAGACTATCTTCCCTGCGTCATCGCGGGTCGGTTCGCGGAACTCGAGGAGAGCTGTTTTGCCGATAAGGCTGGCGGCCTCCTCAGGTGCAATGCCCGGGAGCTGGACGGCCAGCCGGTTCTTGCCTTCGCGCGTCACTTCGGTCTCGGAGACGCCGAACTTGTTTACACGGTTCTCGATGATACTCCGGGCGACATCCATGGCATCGTCTACGCTGGTGCCCGCGGGGAGAGCGGACGTATCGGCCTCTGTGAGGACGTAGGCGCCGCCCTTGAGGTCGAGGCCCAGCTTCATGGCGTTCGGCCCGACGTCGAGCAGCGGCCCTTCAGGATAGTCGATGAAGTCTGGAAGGTAGCGCTTTGGCCAGCCCGGCCAGACGACCAATATCGAGAACACCGTCAGCGTCAGGATCCCGCCCAGCAGCAGCTGGTTCCAGCGATTGCGCATTAGAGGAGAAGCCGGGAGCTAGGAGAGAGAATCACCACGATCATGGCGAGACCTGTTCCCTCATCTCTTGTCGTTCTGAAGTTGCCGCCACTTGTCTTGCCTTCTCAGGTGAAAGCCGCTGGATGATGGCGGACGCGACAGCCCTCACCTCAATGCCGCCTAGGTCGAGTATCAGGATCGTCGGGCCGGGCTCTTCGGGCACAAGCACTTCCTTGATCACGGCGAGAAAGCCTGCCTGAGTGAGTACCTCGTCGCCGACGCGGAGACTGAGGAGCTGTTCGCGCTGCTTCTTCTGTTGCTGCTGCACAGGTCGCAGGAAAGCGAGATAGAAGAGTACCGCTATCGTCGCGGGATACGCCATTGCGAGAAGGAGAATCATCCGCGATTTAGCGTAGTGTAGAGTGCGGCAAGGAGCAAGAAACCGCGACTACGCGCCGCCATCTGTGGCAGGAAGCTCGGGTTTCAAGCCGCAGACTTAGAGTTCTCGGCGTGCGAGCGCGATCGCGTCGTCACGCGTGATCACGGCGCCGGCGGCCTGGGCCTCGCGGACGAGTTCGAGGAGCTCGCCCAGGCGGGGCCCGGGCGGTATGCCCAGTGCGGACATCAGGTCGTCGCCGTCGACGAGCTTCGGCGGCTCGACCACCACCTGCTCCTGTAGCCGCATTCGCAGCACGTAGTCGATGACCGCGACGTGCCGCCGCCAATTCTCCATGTCCACCCGCGGGCCAGCCGTTCCCAGGTGGTCCGCGAGCGAAAGAAAGAGAGTGTCGATCCCCGCCTCGCCCGTGTCGCGGAAGAAGCGGTAAATTGCCTTCCGCGAGGGCGTCCCCTGTTGCGCCATCTGCACCGGTCGCATGTGTGCGTCGATCATCTCGCGCACGAGGGCGGTCTCGCGGGAAGAGAAGCGAAGGCGATGCATCAGCCCCGCCGCGATCTGCGCTCCGGCGTTGGCGTGGCCGAAGAATCGCATGCGGCCCGTGTCATCGACGGCCTTGGTCTGCGGCTTGCCGATGTCGTGCAGCAGTCCGGCCAGCTTCGTCAGAGAGCAGCGGTGCGTATTTGGGACGAATTCCTCGCTGAAGTATGTTCGCCCGCCTGCCCACCATTCCAGCCGGGTCCAAAGCTCATTCCAGAGCGACTTCGCGAGGTCAGCCTGCGGCTCGTCCTCGCTGAGGATCATGTCCAGCGCCTCGACGACGGCGAGGCAGTGGTTGAACACGTCCCAATAATGCTCCTTCGGCTGCTCGACGCCGCGAGTCACGGCGAACTCTGGCAGGACCCGGTCGAGGAGGTCAAGGTCGTCCATCAGGCGGAGACCCCGCGCGGCGCGAGAAGTCCTCAGAATCTGTACAAGCTCGTCCCGCTGCCTCTCCGTGGCGACCTCGCTGACGAGCCCCGAATGACGGTGGATGGCTTCTCTGGTCTTCGGTTCGATCGCAAAGTCGAGAAGAACGGCGAGCCGCACCCCGCGCAGGAGCCGGAGCGGGTCCTCCAGCAGCGCTTGCTCGGAGACATGACGCACGATGCGATCACCCAAATCCGGTAAGCCAGCGGTGGGATCGATCAGCCGCATGCTGCCCGAAGCCAGCTCGTTGAGTGGGGCCGCCATCGCGTCGATCGTGAAGTCGCGCGACCACAGATCGTCCTCCATGGAGCTGGCCAGCGGCATCAGGTCGAGATGCATTTCGTGGTCGGGCAGGAGAATACGGACGCGGCGGCGTTCGGCGTCGAGGGGAAAGTAATCACCGCCGAAGGTATCCGCGATGCGGGGGCCCAGCTCTAGCGGGTTGGCGGCGACCGTGATGTCGAGGTCCTTTACCTCCCGTCCTAGCAGGACGTCGCGCAGGAAGCCGCCCGTCGCCCACGCCTCCACCCTCTGGACCGCGAGTACAGCCGCCAGCTCTGAGAGGATAGCCCGGAACGGCGCTTCGAGGCGATAATCCTGGACTTGCACAGGAGATTAGCTTACAGCGCGCGCCTACTCGGCGCTCGTCGCGGGCTCGGGCTCCTCGTCCGGTTCCTCGGGCTCGATCTTGCGCAGCATATCCAGGCTCGGCAGGTGGTCGATATACAGCGTTCCGTTGATATGGTCGATCTCGTGCTCGAGCGCCTGGGCCAGCAGGTCGTCCTTCGCCTTGATGCGCACCTGCTTGCCGGACGTGTCCAGGCCCTTGGCAATGACAAGCGTCGAGCGGGTCAGCTCGCCCCGGTAACCGGGCAGCGACAGGCAGCCCTCGTCGACCGTCCGCTCGCCGGCACGCTTTACGATCTCCGGGTTGATGAGCGCGAACGGCTCCTCCTCGGGCATGCCGAGGACGATGACCCGCAGCGACACGCCGATCTGCGGCGCCGCCAGTCCGACGCCGCGGGCCTCGTACATACTTTCGATCATGTCCTCAATCAGCTTGTGGACAGACCCGTCAATTTGGGGCACGCGCTTCGCCTTCTGGCGGAGCACCGGATCTGGAAGGAGGCGGATGGTGTGCACGGTCATCGCAGGCTCGATTTTAACCTATGGTCGGCCCGCGCCAGCGGTCAGAGCAAAGACGCTGGGTCGACGTCTACGGTCCAGCCGCGCGGGAACTGCATTTCGCGGATCAACGCGACTGGGTCGGCGCCGCGCAGGACGACGTTCCAGCGCCAGCGCCCGCGCACGCGGGGGACGAAGGCGGGGGCCGGGCCGAGAATGTCAAGGTTCGGCAGGCCCTGGCGGTCTCTTTCCTGCGTCAGGCGGCGCGCCATCGCGGCCGCCTGCTCCTGCGAGTAGGCTGCGCCCGTATGCGCGAAGCTCAACCTGACGAGCCGCCCGAACGGTGGGTAGCCAAGGTTGCGCCGGAACTCGATCTCTCGCTCATACATCGACGCGTAGTCGTGCTTGCGCACGGACTGGATCGCGTGGTTCTCCGGCGTGTACGTCTGGACGATCACGCGGCCGCCCCGGGGACCCCGCCCGGCGCGACCGGCCACCTGCTCCAGCAGCTGGAATGTGCGCTCGGCGGCGCGGAAGTCCGGGAGGTGGAGCCCGGTGTCCGCCGTGACCACGCCGACGAGTGTGACGAGCGGCATGTCGAGCCCCTTCGCGATCATCTGCGTGCCGATCAGCACATCCGCCTCGTGTGCGAGCAAGCGGGCGAGGATCGCTTCGTGGGAATCGCGCCCGCGGGTGACGTCGCGGTCCCAGCGGAGGGTGCGCGCCTCCGGAAAGGCGCGGCGCACCTCCTCCTCGACGCGCTGCGTCCCTAGACCGACCTGTCGTATGCGGTCGCCCCCGCACTCGGGACACCGGGTGGGTAGAGCCTGCTTGCGCCGGCAATAGTGGCAGATGAGAGCGTCCTCGCTCTCGTGGTACGTCAGCGCGACGGCGCATGAGCGGCATTCGGGCACGTAGCCGCAGTCCCGGCACTGTACGAACGACGCCGTCCCACGGCGGTTGAGGAACAGGATTACCTGTTCGCGGGCGTCGAGAGCGCGGTGCATTGCGGCCGCTAGCGGGCGGCTGAAGATGCTTCGGTTGCCCGCTTTCAACTCCTCCCGCAGGTCGACGACATCGACTTCCGGAAGCGGGCCGGCTTCGACGGAGCCGTCGTCTGCCCGCAGCAGGCGTTCGGGCAGCTCGAGCAAGCGGTAGGCGCCGTCGTCCGCGCGCAAGCGGCTCTCGACATCCGGCGTAGCTGAGCCGAGGACGAGCACGGCGCCAGTAAGACGGCACAGCTCCTCAGCGGCGCGGCGAGCATAGTAGCGGGGCGAGCCTTCCTGCTGCTTGTACGTCCACTCGTGCTCCTCGTCGATGATTACGAGGGCAAGGTCAGGCTGCGGCGCGAAGAGCGCGCTACGCGGGCCGATGACGACCGCGTAACGACCATCGCGGATCTCATGCCACATGTCGAAGTGCTCGCCCAATGACAGGCGGCTATGCATAACCGCGACCTGTCCCGGAAGGCGCTCAGCAAAACGGCGGACCGTCTGAGGTGTAAGCGAGATTTCCGGCACGAGGACGATGCCCCGTTTGCCGAGCGCGACGGCACGGTCGAGAGCTGCGAGATACACCTCGGTCTTCCCGCTGCCGGTCACACCCTGAAGAAGGAAGGTCTTCGGGTCTCGCCTCAGCGGCTCTGGGCCGAGCGCCTCGGCAATCGCTTCGTAGGCCCGCTGCTGGTCAGCGGTAAGCTGGGGCGGCTCACGGTAAGGGAAAATACGTCCCGCCAGCGGATCCCGGACCACGTTCACTTCCTCGATACGGGCAATGCCTTCCGTCTCCAAATCGCGAAGGAAAGCAGGAGTCAGGCCCAGGTCACGAGCACGGGGCAGCGGCAGGACGCCCTCGTCGACGAGCGCTTCGAGGACGAGGCCGCGGCGGAGCGCGCGTGGTGTGCCGTCTTCGCGGAGGGCCTCTATGCGGGCGAGCACCTCTCCCTCGGGCGCGTCGAGCCGCAACTGTCGCACGACCTTGGGAGCAATCTGCGGGCGGGCAAGCCGGTACGAGCGCTGGAGGAAGCCGCGCTTGATCAGCGCGGAGATGGCGGACGGCGCCCCCTTGATCTTGAGCTCGCGCCGCAGTTGCTCCGCCTCGGTCTCACCCAGCTCGATCGCGCGGCGGAGGACCGTCGCCTGGAGGTCCGTGAGCTTGAGGTGCGGCAGCTCTTCGACGGAGGCGAGAGGGCGGAGCATGACGAGCGGGCGGCGCTTGAAGCCGGGCGGCAACATCAACGAGATGCAGTCGAAGAGCGGGGCGAGGTAGTAGTCGCTGAGCCAGCGGGCCAGCTGGATATGCGCCGGAGAGAGGTGAGGCCGCACGTCAATCACGTCGGCGATGTCGCGGGTCTGCGCGACCGAAGCAGTCTCGCTCGTCTCAACAACGATGCCCTGGAGTGTACGCGAGCCGAAGGGGACGTACACCGCTTGACCGGGCTCAATCGGGAGGCCGTCGGGAACGCGATAAGTGAACGTCTGGCGGAGGGGAGCGGCGGCGTTGACCGCTACTTCGGCGAAGCGCATTGTGGCGCCAGTATAGCGAGCGGCGCGGCTATCTCGAACGGCAGGATGTCACAAGGGACGCGCGCGCAGATCGGTTCGCGTTGTCATTCTGTCGAAGGGAGAATCCGGCGCAGACGGGGGATGCGCGGGAGAAGGGCGAGCGCACCTCCGTGGGTGCCCGGCTTCTGTATAGCTCCCCAGCGACTGACAGGGAAACGTCCTTCGTTCCTCACGAAGACGCAAGGTAAGGCAACCGCTTACGCCTTCGTGGGCTCTTCGGCTTCCTCGGGCTCGCCCGGCGGTTCTTCGGTCTCGCCCTCTTCGGCGGGCGCTTCTTCAGCCGCCTCCGCTTCGGGCTCCTCGGCTGGTCCGACTGGCGCCTCCTCGGATGCTTCTACGGAAGGCACTTCCCCTACTTCTGCAGCAGGCTCCTCCCCTTCACCTGCAGCCGTCTCTTCCGTAAGCTCGGCTTCAGGTGTCGCGCCGTCCTCGCCGATGTCCGCCTCTTCCTCTATATACTCTTCTTCCGGTTCGGGCTCCGGCACGGCACCCGGCGCTGTTAGCGCCTCGAAGCGGGCACGGGAACCGGGCTTGATGCGCGCAGCCTTGCCTACGCGGTCGCGCAAATAGTAGAGGCGCGCCCGGCGTACCCGACCAACCCGCGCCACCTCGACCTTCTCGACCAGCGGCGAGTGGTACGGGAAGACGCGCTCTACGCCGACGCCGTGACTCACGCGACGGACGGTGAAGCTGGAGCCGGCGCCGCGGGTGCGTATGCGGATGACTACACCCTCGAAGACCTGGATGCGCTCACGGTCGCCCTCGACGACCCGGGCGTGAACACGGACGGAATCCCCGGGACGAAAGTCCGGGATCTTTGGGTTGCGCTTGAGGTCTACAAAGGATTTGGCGTCCATGGCACAACGCCTTCAGTCTAAAGGTCGCCCTCTTTGGCGGCAACTTGGTTGGCGGCCAGCCATTCACGGTCCTCATCGGTCAGGCGGGCCGTTTCGAGTAGGTCGGGGCGGCGCTGCGCAGTCCAGAGCAGGTTGCGGCGGCGGCGCCAGCGTGCCACCTCCGGGTGGTTGCCTGAGAGCAGCACGTCCGGCACCTCCCAGCCGCGGAATTCCGGCGGGCGCGTGTAGGGCGGCGCTTCGAGCAACCCACCGGCGAACGACTCGTCGCCGGCGGAATCCGGCGAGCCAAGCGCACCGGGGAGATGGCGGACGACGGCATCGACGAGGACCATCGCCGGCAGCTCGCCGCCGGAGAGCACGTAGTCGCCGATGCTGATCTCGCTGGTCGCGAGGCGTTCGTGGACGCGGGCGTCAACGCCCTCGTAGTGGCCGCAGACGAGCACGAGGCGCAGTTCGGATGCCAGCTCCAACGTGAGGTCGTGGTCGAGAACGCGCCCGAGAGGGGTCAACAGAACGATTGGGCCGCGCTCCGGCGCCATCTCGACGACCGCCTCGGTCGCCTCGAAGACGGGCTCGGGTTTGAGGACCATGCCCGGGCCCCCGCCGTAGGGGTAGTCGTCAGCGACCTTGTGGCGTCCCTTGGCCCACTCGCGGATATCGTGGGTGTGAATGGAAACGACGCCGGACTCGACGGCCCGCTTGATGATGGACTCATCGAAGGGGCCGCGAAACATGGCTGGAAAGAGAGTGAGGATATCGATGCGCATGCTCATCCCATTTTGCCCCACATCGAGGTAGGAGCAAGGAGCCAGGAGTCAGGAGCGCAAACCTAGGACTAGGGTGAATGCTCGGATGCTTCACCTCGCAAGAGTGCGAGCGCGTGGGGAAGCACCGGCAGGATTAGCGACAGGTTCTCGCGGACGCCTTTGGGGCTACCCGGCAGGTTGATGATAAGCGTCCGCCCCCGCACACCCGCGACCGCGCGGCTGAGCATCGACATCGGCGTCTGCTTAAGCCCCTCGGCGCGCATGGCTTCCGCGAGGCCGGGGACTTCGTAGTCGATGACTGCCCATGTGGCCTCGGGTGTCACGTCGCGAGGGCCGAGGCCGGTGCCGCCTGTCGTCACGATCAGGTCGAGCCGCCCACCGTCTGCCCACTGTCTTAAGCGCTCGCAGATCTTCGGCTGCTCATCGGGAATAACTTCGTAGCGCTCGACGGTGGCGTGGATGCTCCCGAGAAGCTCGCGGATAGCGGCGCCTGAGGTGTCTTCGCGTTCGCCGGCGGCGCCCTTGTCCGAGATCGTGAGGATGCCGGCGCGCGGGCTCATTCGTGGAAGCAGTGGGAAAATTCAGACGAAAAATATTGCATAAGCACTTGACAGTAGGGGAATGAGTGTTATTATTGCCCACGAAATGGGATGGAGTGGGGAATCCACCCATGACCCGCCTGACCGGCCCTTCGGTCCAACCACCGGCGGGCAGGACAGCCCAAAGTATAGCACTCTCCTATCGCCAGGCAAGAAGGAGTTGGCACTAGGTGGTCGACTTTCGGGGGAAATACGAACACACGATAGACGACAGGGGCCGTGTCTCCCTGCCTGCGCGGTACCGGAATGAGTTTGCGGACAAGATCGTCCTCCTGATGAGCGAAGACGGCTGCATAGAGGTTTACACGGAGGGCGGCTTTAATGATGTGGCGAGTCATACGGCAGTGGAGCCTCCCACCACGCGCGACGGTCGACGCGCGCGGCGAGGATTCTACTCAGACTCTTACGACACCGAGCTGGACCGCCAGGGTCGCATCCTGATCCCGCCGCTGCTTCGGCAGCAGGCGGCGGTCGACGGGGGGGTAATAATCGCCGGGCGCAAGGAGTGTCTGGAGATATGGAATCCCCGGAGACTGGAGCAAGTATTGCAGGCTGCGCGTGCGGCTTCCTCTACAGAACAGGCGCCTGAGGATTAGGACAGGTGGTTGCAAATTTGTCCCCCAGGAAAACCCTGACTCACGCGCCCGTCCTGACGGAGGAAGTTGTCCGGTACCTGGCGGTCCGGCCCGGCGGTCGTTACGTCGACTGTACCGTCGGCGCGGGCGGTCATGCCGCCACCATTCTCGAGGCCGCTTCGCCGGGCGGGCTGCTTCTCGGCATGGATGCCGACCCACGGGCTCTCGAAGTCGCAACGCCGGCGCTCGCGCGTTTTGGCGAAGATGTCCGGCTGGTGACGTCGAACTTCCGCGAACTGTCGAGCGTGTGCGAAGAGTACGACTTCGTGCCGGTGCACGGGGTGCTTTTCGACCTGGGCGTCTCCTCGATGCAGCTGGCCGACGAATTGCGAGGGTTCGGGTTTCAGGTCGAAGCACCGCTGGACATGCGGTTCAGTCCCGGTCAGACGCTGACAGCGGCCGAAATCGTGAATCAGTATGAAGAGGAAAAATTGGCAGACGTGATATGGCGGTTCGGCGAGGAGCCGGCCAGCCGGCGGATCGCGCGGGCGATAGCTCGTTCGCGGCCGATTGGGACGACTACAGAACTGGCGACTGTTATTTCTCGAACAACGGGCGGGCAGCACGGTCGACGCATACACCCAGCGACGCGGACGTTCCAGGCGCTGCGCATCGCCGTGAACGACGAGCTGGGGGCCCTCACGGAAGCGCTGGACCAGGCGGTTGACGTTCTCGGCGGCGAAGGCAGGCTCCTAGTCATTTCGTTCCACTCGCTGGAAGACCGAATCGTAAAGCAATTCATCGCGCTGGAATCGCGCGACTGCATCTGCCCGCCGGAGAGACCGGTGTGCACGTGCGGCCATACAGCGCGCCTAAAGCCGGTAACCAAAAAGGTGGTCAGTCCAACAGGGGAAGAGGTGGCCGCCAATCCACGCAGCCGCAGCGCGAGGCTACGCGCGGCCGCCAAGCTGGCGGAAAAGAGCTGATGGCCGCGGCGCGCAGACAGCCGGCGGCCGGACCGGGCGTGTTGCGCTCGCCCGCGCTTCCCGTCGTCTTGATCCTTGCCGCGCTCGCGATCGGAGTTACAGCGTTGCTGCCGCTGATCCAATCGAGCAGCGCAACGAGTACCGCGGGCGATGTTCGAGCGCTGGAGGCCGAAAGGACGGACCAGCGCGCGCGTCTACGGGCGCTCGAACTGGAGATCGCCCAGCTGGGGAGCCTCAGCCGGATCGAGCAGGAGGCGGCTGCGCGGTTCAAGATGGGGCCGCCAAAGGCGCAGAACTACATCGCGGTCGATGCGCCGGCGCCGGAGGCGCGCAAAATTCCGAGCCGCTACCTGGCGGCACAGGCAGACAAGGATTCAGATAGTCCATCTCTTTTCGAAGACATCCTGGACTGGCTGACGCCGTAAGAGTCGACTATGAGAGGGCAGAAGTGGAGCACGAAGTGGCGGGTGTGGATGGTGGTGGCGGCCATCGTGGCCGTCGCCGGAGTGCTGATCGCCAGGTTGGGACAGCTTCAGATCCTGGATCATCAGGAGTACGCGACTGAAGCCCGGTTGAGTCATGTGAGCGAGGACACCATCTCAGGCCGGCGCGGCGCCCTCCTCGATCGAAATGGGTACCCTCTTGCCGGGAGCCAGGACTCATTCGACCTCATGGTCGAGACCAAGGCCTGGTCGGACTCGAAAAACGCGACGGAGTCCGCTGCGGCGCTAAGCCCAATCGCGGGCGTGCCGGCAGAGCAGATGGTAGCCAGCGTTTCGGCCAGCTCCATCTACGAAATTCCCGTCGAGCGCGGTCTAAGTTATGAGCAAGCGCAGGCAATTCGTAAACTCAGCCTGCGTGGAGTCCGCCTAATGGCGAGCAGCCGGCGTGTGTATCCGGAAGGCAACCTCGCCGCTCAATTGCTCGGCTTCGTGGGGCAGGACAATTCCGGCTTGACCGGCCTGGAGTCCGACTTGAATGACGTGCTGGGTGGCGCGAAGGGCACGCTGACGTACGAGAGGGACGGTCTCGGCAATCAGATTGCGGTCGGCGAAAGGCAGGAGGTAGCGGCGCAGCCCGGAGCCAACGTGGTCCTGACGATCGACCGCTACATCCAGCGCCTCGCGGAGACCGAACTGGAAAAGACAATCGAAAAGACCAAGGCGACAGGTGGCAGCGTGATCGTCGTTCAACCCAAGACGGGCGAGATACTTGCGATGGCGAATAGCCCGACGGCGGACGTAACGAAGCCGGACCTGAGTGACGATTCAAAGCTTGCCCTCTTCCGGAACAAAGCGGTCACGGACACATACGAGCCGGGGTCCGTCTTCAAGCTCGTGACGATGGCGTGCGCGCTGGACCTCGGGCTTGTGGGCCCCTACACGCCATGGCACGACTTGGGCGTGTTCAAGGTAGACAACTGGACGATTCGCAATTGGGACTACTCGGCAAATGGAGACCAGAGCGTCACGCAGATTCTGTCGAAGAGCCTCAATACAGGAGCAGCCTGGCTTTCGACCCTCGCCGGTCCGGAACAGTTTTATTCTTATGTCGACCGCTTCGGGTTCGGCAAATCCACCGGCTCCGGGCTTGGCGGCGAGGTGACCGGGCAGGTGCGAACGCCGGCCAGTGACCCGGGCAGCTGGCGGTCCGTGGATATGGCCACGAACAGCTTCGGCCAGGGTCTGAGCGCAACTCCTCTACAGGTATTGATGTCGGCGGCGGCGATCGCCAATGACGGCGTGATGATGAAACCAAAGATCGTCAAAGAGATCGCTTATCCCGGCCACATCCAGACGGTGGCGTCAGAAGCGGCCGGGCAAGTCATCAAGCCGGAGACAGCACGCACCCTGCGCGAGATGATGGGCGTTGTAGTTGACGGGATATCGCCCACACTTCTCGATGTGCAGGGCTACAAGGTCGGAGGAAAGACGGGAACAGCCAACCTGACGGTGGACGGCGGAGGATACAAGCCAGACGCCTATATCTCTTCGTTCCTAGGCATCGCGCCGCTGGACAACCCCGTCCTGGCTGTCCTCGTGAAGATCGACGAGCCGCAAGGGACGCCGTGGGGCACAGTGGTCGCCGCGCCCGCGTTCGAGCACATCGTTGAGGGCGCACTACCATATCTGAAGATTCCGCCGACAGAGACGGCGTTGGTCTCCGGCCAGCGGTAGAGCTGTGATGGGAAGCATCAAAGTAACGGCGGTCTGGGAAGGGCTGAAGGGGGTTCTTGTGGCAAGCCGCGGCCCCACCGATCCCAGATTCGAGCGCGCGGCAATTGATTCGCGGGACGTCCAGAAAGGCGATCTCTTCTTCGCCGTCCGTGGCGAGCGAGAGGATGGGCACGACTTCGTCGCGCAAGCGATCGAGGCGGGTGCGTTTGGGGCGGTAATCGAGAGGCCCATCGAGACGCCGGACGCGGCCACCCTGTTCCATGTGAGCGACTCTCTGCACGCGCTCCAGCGCTTGGCCGAATGGTGGCGACTTCAGCATGACGCCAAGGTCATCGCTGTCACGGGCAGCGTGGGGAAGACGACCTGCAAGGAACTAATCGCATCGGTGCTCGGCCGCAAATACCGCGTGCTGAAGAGCGAAGCCAACCTCAACACTGAGATCGGCATTCCACTCACCCTTCTACAGCTAACGAGGGAGCATGAACGCGCTGTCCTGGAGTTCGGGATGTACGCGCGAGGCGACATCGCCACGCTCTCACAGATCGCGAGACCGGCGACCGGCGTGGTGACCAACGTGGGGCCCGTGCACCTCGAGCGGCTCGGCTCAATGGGCGCTATCACGGCAGCTAAAGCGGAACTGGTAGAGGCGCTGCCGCCTGACGGGCTGGCGGTACTTAACGGCGACGACGCCCGGACTGCCGCCATGGCAGAGCGCACGCAAGCGCGAGTCACGTACTACGGTTTCTCCGAGCAGTCCAACATCCGTGCGAGCGACGTCGTCGGCAGGGGACTCGCCGGGATCGAGTTTCGACTTACCCATGCTGGCAATAGTGTGGACGTTCGTTTACAGCTGCCCGGAAAGCATCACGTTTACCCGGCCCTGGCTGCGGCCGCTGCCGCACTGGACGAAGGGCTTACGCTGAGCCAAGTAGCGGATGCCCTCGCGGAAGCGCGGCTCGACCTGAGGAGCCGAATCTTGCCGGGGCCAAACGGCTCGACGATTCTGGACGACAGCTATAACGCCAGTCCGGCTTCGATGCTCGCAGCGCTCGACCTGCTGGCGGATCTTGCGGGCCGCCGGATCGCCCTGCTGGGCGACATGCTGGAGCTCGGCGCGGCCGAAGAAGAAGGGCACCGGAGCGTCGGTCAGCGCGCCGCCACGGCGTGCGATTTGTTACTCACCGTCGGCCCCCGGGCGTCGTCCATCGCCGAGGCAGCGCGCCGCGCTTGCGCGACAGAGGTAAGGCATCTGGACTCGGCCGAAGAGGCGATCGAAACGCTCCGCGAGGAGCTGCGCGAGGGCGACCACTTACTGGTCAAGGCCTCGCGCGCGATGGTTTTCGAAGAAGTGGTCTCGGCGCTGACAGAGACATGACACATGCATTGGTGCTGGGAGCAATCAGCTTGATAGTTACCGTGGTGGCCGGCTGGCCGACGATCTGGTTCCTACGACAGCGAAATGTGAGCAAGGAGATCTATGAGTACCTCCGGGCTCCCGTCGAGGGCTCCGCGGGTGATGCGCCGACCCTAGCCCCCGAGCGCCATGCCGCCAAGGCGGGAAGGCCGACGATGGGCGGCATCTTCCTGCTTGCCGGCGTCCTGGCGACGACACTGGCCGGCAATCTCTTCGGCCGGTACTCCGTCGGGTTGCCGCTGGTGGTGATGGGCTCGCTGGCGCTGCTGGGCGGAATCGACGATTTCGGTTCCCTTCGCGGGCGTGAGCAGTGGGCCCTGAACAAGCGCGTGAAACTTGTGGCGTTTATCGCCATTGGTGCTGCCACGGCGTACGCGCTGTACGACCTCCTCGACTTGCGACGCGTGCACATACCGTTCGAGGGATCGCACGACATCGGAGGCCTTTATTTGCTGGTCGCGCTTGGCGTAATCGTCGTTACGGCCGGCGGTGTGGCCGTCACCGATGGGCTTGACGGACTGGTCGCAGGCACTTCCGCGATCGCCTTTGCGGCCTACGGAGCGATAGCGTTGCTTCAGGAGCAGACATATCTCGGGGCGTTTTGCTTTACGGTCACCGGCGCCTCGCTGGGGTTTCTCTGGCACAACTCGCACCCCGCCGCGGTGTTCATGGGTGATATCGGCGCTCTCGCGCTCGGCGGCGGGCTCGCGGTGGCGGCGTTCATGACAGGGCACTGGTTGGTTCTGCCCCTCATCGGAATCGTCTTTCTCGCTGAGGGCGCATCCAGCTACGTGCAGATCGGCTATTTCAAGTTAACAGGCGGAAAGCGCATCTTCCGCATGGCGCCGCTGCACCATCATTTCGAGGAGCTAGGCTGGAGCGAGGTGCAAGTGGTGCAGAGGTTCTGGATTGTCGGCGCCCTCGGCGCGATTATCGGAATCGCATTGGCGATGGAGGTGTAGATGGAGATCCGTCATCACCCACGCGACCTGGACTTCTCTGACAAGCGCGTAACTGTCGTTGGGCTTGGAATCGAAGGCGTAGACATCGCGCGCTACCTTGCGCGGCAAGGGGCCATGGTCACAGTCTCCGACTCGAAGCCACGGCTGAAGCTGAGCGAGCGCCTGCGGCAGGTGGACAACCTGGGCCTGAAGCTGGCGCTCGGCTCGAACCGGCCCGACGACATCGCTGAAGCGGAGGCAGTGTTTATATCGCAGGGGGTGCCGCTGGACCTGCCCGGCATGGCGCGCGCAAGGGAGCGCGGCGTGCCCATGCACTCGATGATGGGCCTGTTCATGGAGCTTTGCCCCGGGCCGATCGCCGGCATTACGGGTTCCAGCGGAAAGACGACGACCACCGCCCTCGTGGGCGAGATGTTCGAGGCGGACGAGCGGCCGGTGTTCGTCGGCGGCAATATCGGAGTCGGCCTACTGGAGCACCTGTCGTCGGTGCGCGCCTATACCTGGGCGGTGCTGGAGATGAGCCACACGCAGCTTCAGCTCGTAGACAGCAGCCCTCACGTCGCGGCTGTCCTCAACATCACACCCAACCACCTGGACCACTTCTCGTGGGACGAATACCGGCGGCTAAAGGCGCGCATCATTCGCTTTCAGCAGGCATCCGACATCGCGGTACTGGGCTTCGACGACGCCGAGTCGCGCAGTTTGGGGCCCGAGGTCAACGCGCAATTACTTTGGTTCACGCTGGGAGACCTCCTGCCCGGTGACGGTGTCTTCGTGCGCGAGGGTTGGGCGGTAGTCCGCTGCGGCAAGCTGAACGAACGTCTCTTCCCACTGGAGAGCGTGCGGCTGCGCGGGCGGCATAATCAGGCAAACGCCGTTGCCGCAGCAGCAATCGCGACGGCCTGCGGTATTTCGCCTGAAGCAATCGCCTGCGCCGTGCAGACTTTCCGCGGAGTGCCTCACCGGCTCGAGCTAGTCGCCGAAATCGACGGCGTCTCTTACTACAACGATAGCATCGCCACGACCCCAGAGCGAGCGCTGGCCGGCATACGTTCCTTCAGCGAGCCAGCCGTCCTGCTGCTGGGCGGCCGCGACAAGAACCTGCCTTTGGAAGACCTCGCGACAGAAGCCATGCAACGCTGCCGCGCCGTGGTCCTGTTCGGGGAATCGGGGACCAAATTCGAGCAGGCTTTCCAAAAGACAGGCGCCCCTGGGGCCGGCGTCCGCCTGGTGGAAGGCCTTAGTGAGGCCGTTGAGGCCGCGCGAAGGCTGGCACACCCCGGAGACGTGGTGCTGCTGTCGCCTGCCTGCACGAGTTATGACGCTTACGACAGCTTCGAGCATCGCGGCGAACACTTCCGAAGGCTTGTCGCGCAGATGGTCATGGAGGCGCAGCCATCGCTGCCTTAGGCTTCCAGGGCGAGGATCGGCGCGCCGGCGCATTGCGAGCCGGGCAGCCCGACTACCTGTTGCTGGTGGCGACGGCAATGCTCGTCATTACAGGGCTCCTTGCCGTATACACATCGAGTTTCGCGGTCGGTTACCACGAGTTCGGCAACACCAGCTACTTCGTCTCTCGTCAGGCCGTGTTCGCGCTGCTTGGAGTGGCGGCGCTCGTTGTGTTCATGCGCATGGACTATAACCGGCTGCGCGCCTGGAGCGTGCCGATGCTCATACTGGCGCTTCTGGGGCTGATAGCCGTCCTACTGCCCGGGCCCGGGGTAGAGAGGAACGGGGCGGCGCGCTGGCTGGTCTTCGGGCCCGTCTCAATTCAGCCGAGCGAGTTCGCCAAGCTGGCTGTGATCATCTACATCGCTGCCTGGCTGGCCAGCCGCGGGACGGACATCAACAAGTTCTCGCTCGGGTTCGTCCCTTTTGTGTTGCTCCTGGGAATCGTCGGCGGGCTCGTGATCGCCGAGCCGGACATGGGAACGACCATCATAATCTTCTTGACCGCGAGCACTCTCTTCTTCGTCGCCGGTGCGCCGCTGAGCCACTTAGGGCTCCTCATCGCGGTCGGCGGGATCATTAGCTACGCCGTGATTGTTCAGCGCGACTATCAGCTGGATAGGCTAGCGATATTCGTCAGCCCGGAATCGGACCCACAGGGTGGTGGCTTTCAGATCGCGCAACTGCTGGTTGCGCTGGGCAGCGGAGGCCCGTTGGGACTCGGATGGGGCGAGGGCAGGCAGAAGTTCTTTTACGTGCCGGGATCGCACACCGATGGCGTGTTTGCGATCCTGGGTGAAGAAATCGGTTTCCTCGGGCTGCTTGCGATCCTCGGGTTGTTCGCATTCTTCATCTGGCGCTCGGTGATGGTGACGCTAGGGTCGCGCGATAGATTTTCGATGTTGCTCTGCATCGGCGTGATCAGCTGGATCTCAGGCCAAACGCTAATCAACATCGGGGGAATAACGCGCACCATCCCGCTCACGGGAGTCCCGATGCCGTTTCTCAGCTACGGTGGATCGTCGCTGATCATGGTGATGGCGGCGGTCGGGGTGCTGCTTAGCGTGTCGCGGTATAGTTCGGGCGAACGCCTGCAGGTACACAGCAGGTCCACGAAGCGTGCCGCGCCGGCCCGCCCCCGACGCAAGAGGCCGCCAGCCGGACGTCCCGCCTACGGCCGGGGCTCGGTGTGAGACTGGCGTTAAGCGGCGGCGGCACGGGCGGCCACGTGTACCCGGCTCTGAGCATCGCGCGCGCACTCGAATGCGCCTTAGCACCCGGCGAAAGCCTTGACCTGCTCTACCTGGGCTCGGGAAGCCGGGCCGAGGCGGAGATCGTGGCACATGCCGGAATACCAGTGCGAAAAGTGCCCGCCGCGCCGATACGCGGCCGGATGCCGTGGGAGATGGCGGCAAATGCGGTCAAAATAGCATTTGGGACCAAGCAAGCGAGGAATATTCTGAGACAGTTCAAGCCGCAGGCCGTGCTCTCGACAGGAGGATACGTCAGCTTCCCTGTGGCCCTCGCCGCGCGGGCCTGCGGCATTCCGCTGGCGGTGTACCTGCCGGACCTCTACCCGGGATGGGCTGTCCAGGCAACCACACGGCTTGCCCGGCGTGTGGCGGTAACGGCCGCGGAGAGCCTTCGCCGCCTCCCGCACCGAGACGGTGTCGTCACTGGCTATCCGGTACGCCAGGAGTTTTGGCAAGCCGATCGCGCCGGCGGGCGCGAAAAGCTGCGGTTGGACGCTAACGAGAAGGTGCTCTTCGTAATCGGGGCCTCGCAGGGCGCGCATAGCATCAATCGAGCGATCGCCGCGGAGCTTTACGGCCTGCTTCAGTTATGTGAGGTTGTTCACGTCAGTGGTCAAGCGGACGAGCAATGGCTGAGCGAAATACGGGATGGCCTCCCTCCGGCCCTCCGAAGCCGTTATCACCTGTTTGGCTATCTCCACGAAGATACGGCCTGGGCGATGGCGGCGGCTGACCTCGCCGTCTGCCGTTCCGGCGCCTCCACATTAGGCGAATTGCCGGCCGTCGGCCTACCGGCAGTCCTCGTGCCATACCGCTACGCCGGGGGTCACCAGCGGATCAACGCCCGCTACCTTAAACGGCACGGAGCGGCCGTCGTCCTCGAGGACGAGGACATCAAGCGCCTGCTCCCTCTCGTCGGCGAGCTCCTGCACGACGAGCAACGCTTGCGAAGCATGCGGGAGTCGGCGCAGGGCCTCGCCCGCCCCGATGCCGCCCAGCGCATCGCCGCGATCGTGCTCGAGCTGGCGGTGGGACGACAACCGTGAACGCGACGCTCATTGGGGCGATCCCCGAGCGAGTGCACCTCATCGGCGTCGGCGGCGTACATATGTCGGGCATCGCGCAGATCCTTCGTCACAGAGGTCATACCATCTCCGGCTCGGACCTGCACCTTTCCCCGCTCACTTCCCGGCTAGAAGGGCTCGGAGTCACAGTCCACAGCGGCCATGACGCCGCGAACATCGATGAGGCAGAGCTCGTCGTCTATACCTCCGCGGCGCACGACGACAATCCGGAGCTGGCCGAGGCGAGACGCCTAGGCATCCAGACGATCAAGCGGGCGCCCATGATCGCGCGGCTCATGGAGGGCAAGCAGGTAATCGCCGTCGCCGGCAGTCACGGCAAGACGACAACGACTTCGCTGATCGCCTGGATGCTTGACCGCGCGGGACTGGCCCCTACTTACATGCTGGGCGGCGAGAGCATCGATCTCGGCGGCAATGCCGCGCCGGGCGACGGCGCCCACTTTGTCGTTGAGGCAGATGAATTTGACGCGGCGTTTCTGAACTACCGGCCGCACATTGCGGTCGTAACGAACATAGAGCCGGACCATCTGGACTTCTACGGTTCGTTCGAGAACCTGAGGGACGCATTCCGTCAGTTCCTGTCTCAAGTCGAAAACAACGGTCATATTGTGGCCTGCATGGACTCCCCTGACGTGCAGGCGGTTCTTACGGAGGCCATAGGAGACGACACGACCTCCTCCCCCGTCCGCGTCGTCTCCTATGGCCTCAGCACGCCGGCTGACTGGCGGGCTAGTGATATTTCGCCAAAGGGTGTAGACAGATCATCTTTTATGGTAGAATTCCGTCAAGAAGAGTGGGGGACTGTAGATACGGGATTGGCCGGCGTTCACAATGTAAGCAACTCACTGGCGGCAGTGGCCGTTGGTGAAATCATCGGGCTCTCACCATCCACCGTCGCCGGCGCCATTGGGGAATTCCACGGCGTGCGCCGGCGCTTCCAGCGGATCGGCGAAGCAGGCGGCGTGCTCGTAATGGACGATTACGCGCATCACCCCAGTGAGGTCCGGGCGACGCTCGCCGCGGCTCGAAGCCGATTCCCCGACCAGCGCTTGGTTTGCCTGTTCCAGCCGCATACCTACACCCGCACGAGGTATCTGCTGGACGGCTTTCGGACATGCTTCGGCGACTGCGACGTTCTGCTGATCGCGCGTACCTACGCAGCCCGCGAGGAGCCCGCAGCCGGGATGAGCGCGGAGGAGTTGGCGCGGGAAATCACCGACCCCCCGGCGCGCTACGCCGGTGAGCTCGACGAGGCGGCGCGCGCAGGCGTAGACATTCTTCGGCCAGGCGATGTGTTCTTCACCATCGGCGCCGGAGACGTCGATACGGTCGGCCCGATGGTCTTGGAATTCCTGGAGCAGCGATGAACCGCGGGCTGGTAGAGCGGCTGCGACGCCTCGCAGAGGTCAAGCTGGATGAGCCGCTCTCCCGCCACGTCACATTCGGCGTGGGCGGCCCGGCGGACGTCTACCTCCTAGCAGATACGGAAGAGCAGCTTCGTCTTGGCTACTCTCTGACGCGGAAAGCCGGTGAGCCGGTATTCATCTTCGGCTCGGGCTCAAACGTCCTCGTCGGCGACGGAGGCGTGCGCGGCCTCACAATCGAGAACCGCACGAGCCAGGTCGAAGGTCCTTCCCCCAACGGGGCTGGATTCCGCGCGCGCGTCGCGAGCGGCGTGAGCTTTGCCGCGCTCGCACGCCGGCTCTCCTCAGCGGGGTACGGGGGCATCGAGTGGGCCTGCGGCATTCCGGGAAGCCTCGGCGGGGCCGTCGTTTCGAACGCCGGCGCCTACGACCGCTCGCTGAAGGACGTGCTCAAGGGCGCCAGGCTAGGTGACGAAGACGGCAACGTCATTGCCCTCTCGCCTGAAGACCTTGAGCTTGATTACCGCAAGAGCGCGTTTACCCGCGGCACCATTCAAGACAAGGTGGTCCTGTCGGTCGACCTCCGCCTGCAGCGCGGCGACGGCCAGACGCTGAGGGAGCGGCTGCGGGAGTTCGACGAGCAGCGCAGGACCGCGCAGCCGCCGGGCCGCAACTGTGGCTCCGTGTTCAAGAACCCACCGGACAACCCTTCGTGGTGGTATATAGAACAGGCCGGCCTGCGGGGGCACAGGATTGGCGACGCCCAATTCTCAGAGCGACACGCCAACTTTATCCTCAACCTCGGAGGCGCCAGAGCTGCCGACATCCTGGCGCTGATGGAACTGGCACAGGCGCGCGTGCGCGAGCAGTTCGGCGTGGCGTTAGAGCCGGAAGTGGCGTTAGTGGGGGAGTTTTCCTGATCCGCAAGCGCGCAAAGGTCGGCATTCTCTTTGGCGGGCGTTCGGCCGAGCACGAGGTCTCGGTAGTATCCGCGCAGGGCGTGTTGGCGGCGCTTGACACGGACCGCTTTCAACCCATTCCCATTGGCGTCACTCGCCAGGGGACCTGGCTAACGCCGGCGCAGACCGAGCAAGCGTTGGCGCGCATCCGCTCAGAGCGGTTGCGCGCGCTCGAGGAGCCGCTCGGCTACGGCATCCTCTATCGAACTCAGGCGCTGACCACCTTGCGGCGGGTCGACATCGTCTTCCCGCTCATCCACGGCACAAACGGAGAGGACGGCACGTTACAGGGCCTGCTGGAACTCGTCGGCGTCCCTTACGTCGGCGCAGGGGTGGCCGCGAGCGCCCTGGGGATGGACAAGGCCCTCCAGAAGACGATCTTCCGGCAGCTCGGCATCCCAGTCGCGGACGACGTCGTTATCCCGGCGTCGATGTGGCGCTCGGACCCAGCGGGTGTGCGGCAGGGCATCGAGGCGACGATTTCGTACCCCTCTTTCGTGAAGCCGGCGAACGGCGGGTCGAGCATCGGCACGTCGAAGGTACGCTCTGCGGAAGACCTCCAGCCGGCGCTCGCCGAAGCGTTCCGCTACGACCGCAAAGTGCTGGTCGAGAAGGCGATCGATGCACGACAGGTTGAGACGGCCGTGCTCGGCAACGACGAGCCGGAGGCCTCGCCGGTCGGCGAGGTCACGTTTGAGGGCGAGTTCTACGACTATCAGGCCAAATACGACGATCCCAACACCCGTCTTCATATACCGGCCGACATGCCGGCAGACACCGCCGACCGGCTGCGCGAAATCGCGGTCGAGGCATACAAGGCGCTCGACTGCGCCGGGTTCGCGCGCGTGGACTTCTTTCTGGCACGAGACGGCGAACTGCTTTTGAACGAAGTGAACACCATCCCGGGCTTCACGCCGATGAGCATGTACCCGAAGCTCTGGGAGTACGCGGGCGTTTCGTACCGAGAGCTGATCACGCGCCTAATCGAGCTGGGCTTCGAGCGGCACGGGGAGAAGGGCAATGCCGTCTAGGGGCAACGCGGCTCGCAAAGAAAAACCGCGCCCGATCGAGGGCGAAATCCTCATGGATGAGAAGACGGCGCGCCGAGTCCGGCTCACGCGCTGGCGGCGCCTCCTCACCGGCCTTGCCGTCGGCCTCCTTATTGGCGGCTCAGTCGGGCTCTACGTCTCACCACTGCTCCGCGTCCAGGATATCGAGGTCGTGGGAGCCGCGGCGGTGAGCCGGGATGAGGTCCTTTCGCTGACCCGCCTCGAAGGCAAAAGCATGATGCGATTGGACCTGGCGGCCGCGGAACGGCGCGTCGAGTCTATCCCGATGGTGCAGTCCGCGCGTCTTGAACGGCACTGGCCCCAGACAGTCCGCCTGGTAATCATCGAACGGCTGCCCTGGGCCTTCTGGCAGATCGGCCCCGACCGTTATGTCATCGACAAAGAGGGCATCGTCCTGCCCGGCAGCGCACCACTGGAAAGCGGCCCGGTGATCCTGGATGTGAGCGGTCCGCCGCGGTTAGCGCCCGGTGACCACGTCGACGGCGATGCAGTCATCCTCGCGCAGGCAGTCTTGCAGCGAGTGCCGCAGACCCTCGCGATGAACGTCGTCACGCTCGAGTATTCACCGCAGCAGGGGCTGACCCTGACGACGGATGCGGGCTATCGCGTCGTCGTGGGCGACAGCCAGAACGTGGACTACAAGCTCGCCGTCTGGAAGGCGATAGAGGGAAGGCTGGGACGCGAAGCGATGGCCGGGCACGTACTGGACTTGCGTTTCGGAGACCGTCCCTCATTCCAGTGAGACAGGAGGTTCGGCGTTGAGAGACAATATACTCGCCGGCATAGATGTAGGGAGCAGTAAGATCTGCACCTTGGTGGCCGAGGTCACTCCCGATGATGACTTGCGTGTCCTCGGCGTTGGAATCACGCCTTCGCAGGGTGTGAAGAAGGGAATGGTCGACGACATCCAGAAGGCCACCGATGCTATTAGCAGCTCAGTAGAGCGCGCTGAGCGGTCGAGCGGCAGCCGCATTATGTCGGCTCACGTGAGCATCGGCGGCAACCACACGACATCGCTTAACAACCGCGGCATCAGCACGATTCCCGGCAAGCAGCGCCCGATCACCGAGGAAGACATCGATCGGGCGATGGAGGGCGCCAAGTCGCTCAGCCTCCCGACCAACCGCGAGGTACTGCACAACATATCGCGATTCTTCATCGTGGACGGGCAAGAGCACGTCAGCGATCCTGTCGGCATGTTCGGCCAGCGGCTGGATATGGACACCCACATCGTGACAGGGTCCGTGACCGCCATCCAAAACCTCACCCAATGCGTGGAGGGCGCCGGAGTACAGGTCGAGGAGCTGGTCTTTGCGCCTCTTGCGGCCGCGGAAGCCGTTCTCGAGGACGAGGAGAAGGAGCAGGGCGTCATCCTCGCCGATATCGGAGGGGGAACGACGAATATCGCCGTCTTTGTGGATGGCACGGTGTTCCATACCTGCGTGCTCCCCGTCGGCGGATATCACTTGACCCACGACCTCGTCGCGGGTCTCAGGGCGCCCTTCTCGCAGGTCGAGGAGCTCAAGGTCACAGACGGCTCGGCGTTGCCCAGCCAGATCGACGCCGAAGAGACGGTTGAGCTAGACGCCTTCGGCGGCCAGCGGATGAAGGAGGTGCCGCGAAGGCGCGTCGCCGAGATCCTCCAGGCGCGCGTCGAGGAGATCCTCGAGATGATTTACATCGACGTAAAGCGCGCCGGCTTTGACGAAATGGTGGCCGCCGGCCTTGTCCTCAGCGGCGGGACGGCGAGCCTTCCCGGGATCTGCGAGCTATCCGAGATGGTCCTCCGGCTGCCCGTGCGTACCGGTGTCCCGCGCGGCGTGCACGGCCTCGCCGATTCGCTGAACCACCCGGCCTACGCCACAAGCGTTGGTCTACTGCACTGGGCGAAAGCGGAGGGCGGCGAGAACGGACACCCGCCGAAGCGCCCGCTGCACCTGCCCGCCCTGGAACTCCACGGCGCCATGGAGGCCGCGCGCAAGTGGCTGAAGACGCTGATCCCGAAGTAGAACGAGGTAGGACCCAGAGCCAGGAGCTAGGAGTAAGGAAGTTAGAGTTAAGAGGTCAGAGATTGGAAGTCAGAGAGAGAGAGGCCCGGCTCAAAAACAGCATGCACGACGCAGCCAGAGCGGGTACTGACTGGGCGGGGCGTTGAGGGGAGGAACGAAGGCCAGACGTGTGGGGAAGTTCCCCTCGCTTCCATCTTCGCACAGGCTCAAGGAGCCCAATTCCAGGCGCCACCAGGTCAGCGGGCCTGAGGATTGTCCCCCAGTTTCCACCTTCGCGCCAGCGCAGCGAGCCCAATTCAGGCGCCGCCAGGCCGGGGGTGTGGGGGTGTCCCCCTCCCTTCCCTCTCGGGGGTGGGGCGGGGCGGGGAATTGAAGAGCCTTTGAGAATCCACCAGTCCAATTCTAAGGAGGGTACATGGAGCTATTCGAAGCGCTGGAACAAGACAACACGGAAGGAGGAGTTGAGGTGACTCGACGCGCTCAACTAGACGGCCTTCCGCCGATCAAAGTGGTCGGCGTTGGAGGGGGCGGCTGCAATGCCGTCAACCGCATGGTGCAGGCGAGCATCGCCGGCGTGGAGTTCGTGGGCGTCAACACGGACGCCCAGGCCCTCATGCGCTGCGACGCCGAGACGCGCATTCGCATCGGCGACAGGATCTCTCGCGGCCTCGGCGTCGGCGGAGACCCGGACCGCGGGCGCGCTGCTGCCGAGGAGTCGCGAGAGGAGCTCAAGGACGCTCTCAAGGGCGCCGACATGGTGTTCATCACCGCCGGCATGGGCGGGGGAACCGGCACCGGCGGCGCGCCGCTCGTCGCCGGCGTGGCGAAGGATATCGGTGCGCTGACGGTTGCAGTGGTGACGCGACCGTTCGGGTTCGAAGGCGCCAAGCGGCGTCAGCAGGCGGAGCAAGGGATCGGACAGCTCGCAGAGGAGGTCGATACGCTGATCGTCATACCAAATGACCGTCTCCTCGCGGTCTGTGACCAGAAGGCGACGGTCAGCCAGGCGTTCACAATGGCGGACGACGTGCTCCGGCAAGGAATCCAGGGCATCGCCGATGTGATCACGACTCCCGGCGACATCAACCTCGACTTCGCAGACGTCCGGCGCATCATGTCCGACGCCGGTCCCGCATTGATGGCGATCGGCCGGGCCGAGGGCGAGAACCGCGCCGTCGAAGCTGCGCAGGCCGCCATAGCGAGCCCCCTGCTCGACGTGAACATCCACGGGGCGCGCGGCGTGCTCTTCAACGTCTCAAGCTCGGGAACGATGGGCCTTCACGAGCTCAACATGGCGGCCCAGGTCATCGCTGAGGTCGTGGATCCGGAAGCCGAGATCATCTTTGGGACCTCGACCGACGCCGAGCTGGGCGAAGAAGTGAAGATCACGCTGATCGCCACCGGTTTCGACGGACGCGAGCGGTACGCCTCACAGGCCGAGGACGAAGAGTTCCGGCGGATAAGAGAGGAGGCGGCGCAGAACCAGGACGATATGGACCTGCCCACGTTTCTTCGCAGACCCGTATCGGTCCGCTAACTGATTGCCTCCTTTTACGAAAGGAAGCGGGACAGAGCGACGTAAATAGAACGTGATCGACCCTGCGGCAAGTGACAACCGACGCCGCCGAGCTTGCTGGCTTCCCAGAAAGCCCGGCGGCGTCCCTCTTTCTCGATTAACGGTTAGCGGTTATCTGGTCGGGCTTGGGCTTCGCGCCGCCGGACTCGTTGCGCCGGCAGGACTCGTCGCCGCTCCGCTCGCGCGCGGCGAGGACGTCCCTCCGGTCGCGCGCGGTGATCCGCTCGCGGCGCCAGTCGCCGCCGCCGAAGCGCACGGTGTCGCCGTCGCCGCCCGAGTAGTACCGGCAGGCGAGCCACTGGCAGCAGCGCTCGGCGAGCCGCTCCGCGCTGGGCTGCTGCCGCTCGCGGCCGCGCTGCCGCTGGCCGGGGCGCTTGTTGCTGCGCGCGCTGCCGGGCTGCTGGCCGCCGGCGAAGTTGCCGATCCGGTACGCGGGCTTCCGCTCGCCGCCGGCGAGGTCGCTGCGCCGCTCCGCGCTGCCGTGCTCGTCGGGCTGGCTGCGGACTTCGTAGACGTTGCACAGGGCGAAAGGGTGGCCGTCGACTTATCTTCGCTACTTCCACAGGCGACGGCCAGCGCGAGAAGTCCCACAAAGACAGCAATGGGGACGAGCGCAACAAACTGGTGCCGCTTCATCGGTCCCTCCTTCTTGTTCCAATTGTTATCTAAATATCCCAAACGAACACAAAACATTCCCTGGTACCGCCTCGGATTACAAATTCATAACAACCAGCCCCTGCGGGAACGGACAATCCAAACTCACGCTCTGGGCTGAATGCGGCAGACCTACAACCGGAGGCTGGCCGGTTATGACTCCACCGGCACCACTTCGTAGTGCATCGTCCTCGAGCGCGTCAGCCGATGCGCAAGTGGAACGAGGACGCCTTGTAGAATACGGTACTTTCGAACGAGCGCCCTGGAGGCGTGCTTTGCCTCGTCTCCGGACAGCAACCTCACCTGCGCGCTGAAAGCGGGACCTGTCGGCTTGCCTAGATACGTACACGGCGCTATCTGGACATTTGGATTATTACGGAGACGTTTGACCTTCCCCGTCCTGTGCGGTGTGCGGACAAACGCACGATCTCCGTCGACTGCGATGTTGACGGCCGTACCAACGGGCGTACCGTCGCGACGGTAGGTCGTGAGCAGAGCGGCCCTCTGGCGGACGAACGGTTCGAGCAGCTTCTCTCGCGAAGTCATGGCTGGTTCCTTCGACGGCATATTATAGGTCGACGCTCACCCGCATTCCCTGGCGATAGACCAGCGTGCCTCCAAAATAGTTGCCGATTGTCAGCACGACAGCTCCGCCGGCAGCCAGCAGCATTGGCGCGGGCGGCGTTTGTGTGGCGTCAAAGTCGAACGTGCGCAGGAGCAGGCTGGCCGCGAAGAGGCCGAGTGCGCAGACCTGCGCGATCAAATGCCGCGTACCAATGATCTTCTTGCGCGATCCGCCGACCATCGGCAGGTAGTCCACCAAGCCGGTGGTCGCCGCGAAAACGGCGACCACAAGCCCGAGCACGATGTCGTAGAAGGCGGCGCGCGTCAACGTAAGATCGGCATCGAGCCTCGAGGCGACATCGAAGATCAACGCGGCGGGCAGCAGCGCCGAGGGAAAGTGCACGAACGGTGGATGGCTGGGGTGGCCGAACGGCTTCCCCTGGACGACATCCTTTAACGTCCAGCGGCCTGCCACAACTGGCCTCTGACTCCAGATGCTTCCGGTCGTCATGGCTGACCTCCTACAACAGCCGGCCGAGTGTGAAAACCCGGACGGCGGCGCCGGGTTGATTGATTGAGTTCGGGGACTCGCTAGAGAGCCGCGTCTTACTTGGCGCCTCCGTACCTCTTGAGACCCTGGTCGATGTTCTTCACGAGCTGGGTCATGTCCACTTCGGCCGCCTCAGCAGCGTCCTTCAGCTGCTGCAGAGTGATGTGTTTGGGGTTGCCGTGGTTGGCCTCAGGCTCGTCGCAACCGCAGCTAATGCACATATCAGACCTCCTCTATGATGCTTAGCCAATCCCTTACCTATCGATTCACCGGACACGGCATGCGCCGGTCATTGTAATCCACGCCGAAGATCCTGACTTGCCCGCGCAGGCGACGAACCATCCAGACAGCACTCCTACTCATCGAAAGCCGTAAAGCCACAGTATTTTGGTTGCATGTTCCGGAGTGCCGAGTTCGAACCGCTACGGGTCTCTGGGCTAGGCGGCTTGCAATCTTCTATCACTCAATGTCAGCTTCCCGGAGAAGGCGTTCGAACTCCGCGGGCGTGACGAACTCAACACCCGCATAGCCGCGCGCACGCAGGAACTCCCGGTCTGTCGTCACGATGTAACGCGCGCCACCGGAGACAGCCGCTTCCACCAGCCGTAGATCACCGGCGTCCTTCAAACGTAGATCCAGGACCTGTGGCGGTCGCTCGATCAGCACGCTTCGCGTCTGGAGCGCATCTAGCAGCGACTCGATCGATTCCGGCGACACCATTCGCGCCAGCCAGCCGCCACCGAGGACGAGCTCCGCTTCGCGGATCGTCGCCGGAGAGGCGACGACCTCGAGCCGGCCATCAAGCCATGCCTGCGCGATGCGCGCGCTCGTGCCGCCGGTACGGGTCAGGGCGGCGATGAGGACGTTCGTGTCGATTGCGATGCGCATGTCTCAACATCAGCGAGCATAGCACCGAACATCCGCCAACACGGCTTCTCCACACATGTGGATAACCACAAAATGTAGCTCGTGACGGCTTGACAACTACAATATATAGTGCTAATGTTCGTCTTGCGCCGCTGAGAGTGGGGGTCCAACAGGTGGCGCGAGGGGCTACGAAAATGCCAAACAAACTCAAGCGGACCAAGTATCTGCCAGCGCGAGACGTAAGGATCCCGAGCCGCACGGTGCACATCCCCAGCCGAACCTTTAGTCTGCGCGGACGAACCGTTAGCTTACCCAGCCGGACTTTGAACGTACCCGAGCGCACAGTCAGCATGCCCGCGCGGCAGGTCGAGATTCCCTAGGCCGCACATGAACTGCCCTTTCTGCGCTCAGGCCGAGACAAAGGTCACCGATTCCCGCCCGGAACAAGACGGCATCCGCCGCCGCCGCGAATGCCTCGCCTGCGGCCGCCGTTTCACCACGCTCGAGCGTGTGGAGCTCGGCGGCGTTGTGCTGATCAAGAAGGACGGCCGGCGCGAGGCGTTTGATCGCGTGAAAGTGATCGCCGGCATGCGCAAGGCGTGCGACAAGCGCCCGATCCCGTCCGGCGCCGTCGAGGCGCTGGCGGATGAGGTCGAGCAGGCGGTCTTCGCGATGAACCGCGCAGAGGTGCCGTCCAGCGTCGTCGGCGAGCTGGTCATGGAGCGCCTGAAAGCGCTTGACCACATCGCCTACATCCGCTTCGCCTCCGTCTACCGCGCCTTCGCCGACGTCGACGAACTGGAGCAGGAGCTTGAGGCGCTGAAGGCGGGCTGGCGCCGGCCCGACATTCCGCCCGATCAGCTCGCGCTCCTGCCCGATCTGACACCGAAGACAGCTTCCGCGCGCATCCTGCGCGTACGCCGCCCAGGCGGGCGGGCGTCTGCCCGCGCCAAGACCGACGCCGAGCCGGAGAAGAAGCAGCAAAGGAGGGCCCAATGACACCTGCGGAGCTGGCCACCATCGCGCTCATCGCCCTGCTCATTTGGTCCTGGAGAGTGGCCATCGGCCGGGACAGCGACCAGTAATCAATGAGAGCTGCCGTCATGACTCGCTTGATCGACGAAGAGCTCTCGCACATCCCGCGCTCTCACAAGGGCTCGACTCAGAACCAGTTCCGCATGCTGTACGCGTACCACCGCCGCCGCGACTTGGCGGACGACTCGAACGCGCCCGCCCGCAACGCCCTCTTCGCCGCCATTCGCGCCATCGAAGCCGGGCAGCACGCAATGTCGCCCTCGTTCGAGTGGGAGTTCTTCCGCCCCGGTGGCGGCAGCACGCAGATGATGAGAAACGGGGTCCACGAGGAGGACGCGACATGACTCTAGCACCTGATCGACGGCAGACAAAGGCTTCCGCACCCTCGCAGGCACCGCCACGCGAGGAGGCGCGCCTCCCAATCGAGCGCTACTTCACCAAGCCGGAAGTGGACCCCTACGACGAGCTCGAGTGGGAGGTCCGCACCGCGAGCATCGAAGGCGCTGACGGAAGGCCCGTCTTCGAG
>Ga0209376_1000315_pt1 | contig 54323 bp, 56 predicted proteins | sample GraSoiAngelo_134_FD_185891 | JGI IMG/M metagenome (GOLD analysis project Ga0209376, IMG submission 185891) | Grasslands soil microbial communities from the Angelo Coastal Reserve, California, USA - 14_0929_05_30cm (SPAdes) (version 2) | ecosystem: Environmental > Terrestrial > Soil > Grasslands ...
CCAAGGTATGACTCATGATTGGGGTGAAGTCGTAACAAGGTAGCCGTAGGAGAACCTGCGGCTGGATCACCTCCTTTCTAAAGTAGTCGTGGCTCAACCCGCTATGGTGTGCGGGTCATGCCACGCAAGCATCCCTAAGCTCTCACGGGCCGTGGGGAGGCACGCTCAAGCTCTTCACGCTTCGGTGTGAACAGTGATTTACTCTCACTGCCCTTCTTCGGCTTAGGCTGAAGTCACGGTAGCTTCGGGCAGATTCTGGCAGATCGTATTCGAGTTTCTCCTGAGCGTTTTTCAGCGAAGGGTCAAAGAGCAAAACAATCTGCATTTGCGACTTAGGGCCGCGTGATTCTTCCGCGGCCCTTTTTGTTTTTGGCGCGACGAAAATTACGCTAGCGAGCTTAGTTATTGAATTGTTAGGAATTCGTGGTCGGGCCATGATCGCTTGCCTCCAAAGATTCGCGAACGTTGGGCGGTATCTACTCCGACGGGTTCCTTTGAGAATGTCTGTGAGGCAGGGTTGAGTGGAAAGTCGCTTTGGAGATTGGTGCGGAAACGACGTTTCCAGAGATTACCGGATGGAGTGTTATCTCAAGCTCCGAGTATTCCGTTCCGTTGGCATCGGTGCGTTCCTGTAGGACGAGGGATCTGCCGAATTCTTTGTAACCTGAATCGCAAACAAACGAACCTTCGGCGTCGTCCCAATCCATCCCCAGCGCGAAGTAAGCCCGATAAGTTCCAGGGGTCAATCGCCGGATGCTAACGCGACTATGATTTCTGACATACACGCTCCGTATTGTCTGGCCTGAATCTGAGGCGACAAGGTTCAAGACCGCATCGTCGTCGGTCCCGTTAACAATTTTGAGTATTCCGTACCCTTCTGTCCGCTCCTCGTCACCCAACAAGAACCCGTTTGCCAAGCGTTGGGCATCTCTCTCCTGACAGTTTTGGGGTGGTGGTGCTAACGGTGCCTCCGAAGCAGGAGCAGGTGCGCGAGCCGAAACTACTGCTTGAGATTCTGATTTCGCGGCGGAAGCGCTAATCGTAGCAGCTTCATTTGAAGGCTGCTTCTTGCCAAAGAATTCAACGCTTACAGAAATCAGAATTGCCGTGACAACGAACGATAATAGACCTATCAGAATCCGGCGGCCAGGTCGACTGGAAATTACCTTGGACCACAATGAGATTAGGCCACTCTTAGTGGCACGCCACGGCCATGATTTCGGAGAGTGAATGCTGGCGGAATCTAAATTAAGTTGCTTAGGCGGCAAAGCGATCAAGACAGGAGCGCCGCACCCGGCACATCTAAGCTGCCTTCCTAATTGCTCTAGGGATGCGTGATGAACGGTTCCGCACAGCTCACATTTTACGTCAACCATTACCGTCTGAAGTTATCGCCTGAATGGATTAGTCGTCAATGCCCGTGCCGTATGCTTTGCGCTTTTTGCCAAGCGTGCGGTTTATCCTTCACCTTTCAAGGTAGTAGATATAGCTGCATTTCCGGCATCGAGAAGTCTTTGCGGTGTCAGTTAGCGATGCGCAGCCGTGTTCAATCGCGATGGCAGCCACAATCGTATCCGCCACAGTCAACGTGCGGCCTTTCCTGGTCCATGTATCAGGATCGACGTGTCCGGCAGCGGCTTCATTTTTTCGCGTTCCGCCGCTTACTCTTGCGTTTCTTTTCGCTCTCCTGTCGGAGCTCACGGACCCACGCCGCAGCACCGCCAGCCAGCTCGGGATGATCCGTGCCTTTCCGCGGAGGAATACCGCTTTCCAGGAAACGCAATAGCTTTTTTCGCCGCACAGCTTCCTGGGCTGTCTCGTGGGGCAACAGAATATCAGCACGTTTGTCTTTCATAGGCTAGCACTCACTATGCGCCTGCCCAGTGTGTCATAAGGTGTGTGCCAAGTCTTCGAGATATATTTGTCCCCTGTTCGGAGGAGCGGTGAACGATTCGCTACTCATTCCGCCATTTCGCGTTGACCACCTGACTGAGCCAACTTAAAATTGTTATTGTGTCCGTCGCGTTAATCTGAGGGAGAAAGGCCCAGCCCATGCGCCGTTCCTTCGCTGTGCTTCTGTGTTCGGTCAGCCTGCTTGCTAACCCCGCTTTTGGTCAGAGTGTCGCTATTGCACCGGTCCGAGTCGCCGCAGGCGTCGTCCTAAAATTTCATCTACAAACTCGTCTTAATCAGACTAGTGGAGATGCCGTAGACGCCCTTCCAAAAGGCACGGTCCTGGAGGTCAGAATGCTCGACTCCGTCGATTCAGACTCTGATCGTGACGGCACTGAATTTCACGGCACGCTGGTGGTCCCTCTAGTCTCGGGAGGAGAGGTGATTATTCGTTCCGAAGCGGAAGTACGAGGCTTGCTGGTCCTTCTGAGAAGCAAAACCCATCCGGAGGGCTTCCGATATGAGCTTCTTGTTACGGGACTTACGGACCGCGGGAAATCCTATGACCTGACGGCATCACTCAATCCTTCTTTCGTTGATCCTGCGGTTCAGCCTGAAGCGGATTCGAAGTCCGCGACGGAATAAATCTCGCGTCAACCCCAGACTATTCAACTCGCTCGGTCACGACGCCAGAGATCACCCTAATTCCATACCGGGTCTTGTAATGGTGCGTGCAGAATCTAGCCAGATTTGAAATGAATGATGAAGAGATTTCCCGTTCTAGTACCTATTTCCCGGGAAGATTTCTATTGCCAGCCCCCCGCGTAAGCTCAATATTCGACAGAGGATGTAAGATTTTTCACGCCAACCAGTGGTCGTGGCAGATTTACTGCAAAAACAAACAGGCTCGGCCGAAAATCCTAGGAGGGTTCAAAAATGAAGAATGTCGGACGAGTATTTCTTACCACTGTGGCCGGTCTAACTCTCGTTGTAGCAGTCTGGGCCTTTTCACCGCCCACGACCCACCAGGCCGCGCTTCTAAGTCTGTCAAGCAATTCCAACGCTCCACAAGAGCAATCTGTATCCGGTAAGATTGCTTCGGTGGAGAAGACTTCGTTCACTCTCACCGTGGGGCAATCGCAAACTCAGAACCTGCAGCAGGATCCAAGCACTCCCAAGACCATGACCTTCATGATCGATAAGAATACGACCATAGATGGCAGCCTCAAAGTTGGCGCCAACGCCGATGTAACGTATCGCCAGGAAAAAGGCTCCAACCTTGCGATTAGCGTCCGCGTTACCCCGTAATTCGCGGACTCGTGGTTTCGCGATTGCATTTGGCGCTACTGCGCGAACAACTTCACTAATGGTTCCAGCGAAGGGTGGTTTTATTTACCACCCTTGCTGGGTGCCGAAGCGTAGCATCTAGTAGTAACGGTACATCCAGATTACGCCCAGGCGGAATTTCTTACTTCCCGATCGGAATGTATCATCAATAAACCACGTCATTTGAGTATGTTAGAAGGACATCCTCTGGCAAAAACACTGCGTTCGAAACTGCCGGAGGTGTTCATGAAAGTAACCAAACGCTCCTACGGTGTGGTCGGAGGTCTGGCGGCACTGTCGCTGGCACTTGGGCTTGGCGTCGCCATGAGGGTGCGTGCAGGCAGCCGTGACGCTACGACGCTGCCGCAACACACGCCGATCCAAGTGGTTCTCGATCAGCCTGTCTCGGCGGACCGGACCAAAGCCGGTGATCGCTTCGCAGCAACTGTTGCGCAGCCGGTCATCGTCGATGGAAACACAGTGATTCCCAAGGGCGCCCGCGTTAGCGGCGTCATCGTGGAATCACGGCATGGTGGACGAATCAAGGGAGATGCGGACCTGCGCCTCGCCCTCCACAGCGTTAGGGTGAATGGGACAAGTTATCCCATCCATACAACGGCGTTTCACCGCTCCAGCAAGGACCACAAGAAGCGAAACTTGCTGATGATTGGTGGCGGCGCCGGAACTGGCGTGCTCATCGGCGCGCTCGTCGGCGGCGGTGCAGGCGCTTTGATCGGCGGTCCAGTCGGCGCTGGCGCCGGGACTGCCACGGCGATCTTGACCAACAAGAAGGACGTCAAGCTCCCATCCGAGACGCACCTGACGTTCAAACTCTCCGAGCCGGTTTCCATCTCGGCAAAGAGCTAACGATCACGAAGACTGTCTCTGGGCAGTCTTCCCACGCTGAAGTAATTCAGCTTCCACCTGGGCCCGCCGCGCTTTTCTCTGCGGCGGGCCCGGTGCATTTTGGTCATCTACTATCTCCAGCGCAGTGAACAACCTCCCGCGGAGATTCGTGAAACAATTGCAATCAATTCCAGCTGGGAGTACGCTCTGGCAGGCCTCACCCCTTCCAGGTTTGCAAATCGCTTCGATCGCTTCGTGAGGCAGGGCCCATCTCCGTGATTGCCGGTTCGCCATGATCCGGAGGAGGAGGAACCTCATGTCAGCCGATGCCGAAAACAAAGCCATCATTCGGCAACTCTATGAGGAAGTTTGGAACAAACGCCGGCTCGAACTGGTGGACGAAATCCTCTCTCCCAGTCACGCTCTCCACGATCCCAACGCCACTGGTTCGGCGGTTGGCCCTGAAGCGTACAAACGCCTAGTCACGCGTTTTATCACTGCCTTTCCTGATCTGCGATTTATCATCGAAGACTCTTTTGGTGAAAATGAAAAGCTGGCCATTGCGTGGACTATTTCCGGCACTCACAAGGGCGAATTCATGGGAATCCCCGCCACGAACAAGAAAGTGTCCGTAGACGGAATCACAATCATCCACACCGTGAATGCCAAGGTCATGGATTCCTACGTCAGCTGGGATGTTTGGGGACTGATGCATCAGCTTGGCGTCGTTCCCGCCTTTGGAGAGCCGAAGGGCGTGGCCGCTCGCTGATCAGGGGCTTCAAGTAGTTGAAGACTCACTCTTCGCAAGTGACTGACCCCACCTTCCCAAATTGAAACGATTTCCAGTTTTCCCGCACTACGCTAAAGGAAGGAGTACATCATGGCGGGAAAGGTTTCTCTCGTGCTCGACGCCATTTACGACATTTTGATTATGGACGCCGACGGTCAGCGCCTCGAATTGGAGAGTTATAAGGACTTAGAGACGGCCCGGCGGCGGCTCCCAGCGCTTGCTGCCCAGTACCCCGGCACGAAAGTCGCGCTCTGGAATCGGCACACGCGAGTCATCCTGGCCGAGAGCGAGGGTTATTGAATCCGCGGCGCACCTAGATTTCCGGCACCGCACGTTTCCAGGACTGTTCTTGCGCTGGCGACTTCCGATTTCTTCGATTTGAACGATTGAATCTTTCGATGCCATCTCAAGCGAATTTCGAGGAGATGGCGTTCCATTAATTGTAAAATGGGAGCAGCAGTCGAAAGGGGAAGAGCATGTCCAAGAATGGGAAGAGTTCCTCGCCAACCGTGAAAAAGCCGCGGGCAGCTGAAGTGCGTCCGACTAGGGAAGAAATCGCGTTGCGCGCCTACCAAATCTATTTGGAGCGCAGCGGCGCACCCGGAAATGCGCTTGAGGACTGGACCCGCGCGGAGCGCGAGTTGCTTGAAGAATCCGGCAAGCCTCGCCGCAAGCCCGGGCCGAAATTGGTCGCCGCTTAAGCGTGCCGGATTCCAGCTGCCGGCGATATTCCAAGGCCAGCGTAGCGCGGCCACCTCCGGCCGCCGCCTCCTTGTGCCACACCTGGCGCGTGTCCTGCAATTTGCCTCCAAATCCGAGAATAGTTAGTCTCGAACATATTTGCGAGAGCTGCCTTCGGTGCCTCATGAGTCGAAATTGCGCAGAAATGTTCTCGCATCTGTGTATATACTTCGGTTAAGGCAGCCATCTCTTGGAGGTGGATACATGCAATCCCTCTCAAACTCCCTACTCTCCGCGTTTCTGTTCTTCTCGACTTGTACTGCTGATTCACTCCCTGCACCAACCGCCGTGCCGCCAACCCCTGCTAGCAAGATCCAGCAGTTCGCGGCCCCGTCCTCCCAAGAGCCTGCGGCAGCTTCCCAGTCCAGTCCATCGGGACCAGCTCAGCCGAAATCCGCGCCAGGATTTGCATTTGGACTCGAAGAGGGCACGCCCGTCCCGCTGAAGCTTGCCCGCGAGCTTTCCTCCGCCAAAGAAGCCCCCGGCAATAGGGTAGATTTTGAGGTGGCGGAAGACATCAAAGTGAACGGCCTAGTGGTGATCCCGAAGGGAGAAATGGCCTGGGGCACAATTGTGGATGCAAAGCCGAGACGGCGCCTGGGCCGGGCCGGCAAACTCGACGTGCGCATCGACGAAGTGCGTCTCGCAGACGGAGAACGCATCCCTCTGCGAGCCTCTCAGGAATCCAAAGGCAAGGGACGCTCCGGGGCGATGACGGGCGCTATCATTGCCAGTGGCGTTCTCTTTTTTCCAGCTGCACCCCTGTTTCTTTTCATACATGGCAAGGATGTGGTCATCGCCAAAGGGGCACCTGTTACTGCCTATATCGATCAGAACACTGCGCTCGACCGGTCAAAATTCGAAGCACTGCCTGCTGCACCTTCTGACCGCCCCGCAGTCCGGCCGGCCACACCTCCGTCCGCTTCAGCCAAGTCCGTTGAATGAGCCGTGCTCTCCTCTTTGCGCTCTTTACACGCTGTTACCTTACACCTCGGCCTGTCCCTAAGTTCAGGTATAACCGCAAAGGCAATTCAGACCATTGCTTCCGCTGTTTCCTCACCAACGATTCTAGAATCAAGGAATGACCCAGCCTTCCAAAGGCGCCGCCGCTTTCCTGACGCTTTTTGGACTGTCGTTTCTATGCGGGGGCCTCGCCTCCGCTTACGCGCAGCTGGTCAGCCACAGGAATTTCGATACGTTCCAACTCGCCCTCGGCATCATGGTCGCCTCGGTTTTTGCTTTCATTGGTGGCGGGCTCATCTATGCAGCCTTCCGGGGATACGCGCTCTTAAAGCAACAGGCTGCCCGCATGGAAGGAAATCCACTCTCCCCCTGGTTGTGGCGGACGGATTGGGCCTCGCGCCGGGCGGAAAGCCGAAACAAGAAGAGCGAAATCAACTATTGGGTGATCTGCATTTTATGCAACATGATCACGCTTCCCGTGGCTGCGAATCTCGTTCCGAAGATGGTTCGTGCGAACGATCCTCGCGTATTCTTAGTTCTCGGTTTTTCGTCACTCGGCTTGATTCTTCTTGTAAACGCCCTGCGCGCCACGATTCGCCACCGGCGCTTCGGCGACACTTACATTGAGTTCGATGCGCTTCCGTTCTTACCGGGCGAAAAAGTGAGTGGAAGGATTCACCTGAAATTCGAAACTCGCGCGGAGCACGGCGTCGATCTAAAGCTCTCTTGCGTGCGCAAAATCGTCACTGGATCAGGCGACAGCCGCAGCACCAGTAAAGTCGTTCTCTGGGAGGCGGATCAGAATGTTCCCGCCGGGGCCGTGCAGCCAGGGCCGCTTGGCCTTGCCATTCCCGTGGAATTTTCAGTCCCCGCAGACAGTTTGGTAACCAATCTCGACAATCCGAATGACCAAGTTCTTTGGATACTCCACGCGCAGGCGGACGTGCCCGGGGTGGATTACTCTGACGATTTTGAAATTCCCGTTTTTCGCGGCACAACTTCGTCCGCACCGGCCAGTAATTTCGGAATGCGAATTACAAGTGGAGCGGACACTCTCGCTTTTCCTGCATCGCAGCCCACGGAGACAGATTCCAACGACGTCCCGCAGCCCGCGCATATCAAGGCCGTCGTTTCGCCGAGTTCCGGCGGCACCGAATTCTATTTTCCGCCGTTGCGGAATCCCAGCCGCGCACTGATTCTGCTCGTTGTCACCGTGGTCTGGAGCGCGGTGATTTACCTGATGTACCAGAAACATGCGCCGATGTTGTTTTTTGTTCTTTTCGGCCTGACGGACGTACTGATCATCGCGGGCTTTCTGCACACTACGTTTGGCAGTTCGCTTATTAGCGTCCGCAGCGGAGAGATTCTTTCGCGCCGGGGAATCCTCGGCCTGGGGCGCGCCCGCACAATCCAAGTTTCCGAAGTGGTTTCCATTCTGCCGGTGGTCAGCATGCAGCAAGGCGGCAGTTCGGACAACGCGCTGCACGCGATTCGAATGCGATTGAAGGATGGCAGAAAAATCAGGCTGGCTGACGAAATCGCCAGCCGACAGGAAGCGCGCTGGGTGGTATCGCAGATCGAAACATTGTCCGGCTTGAAACTGGACACGCATGTGGAAGTGGATCTGCCGCTCGGTGTGCCTGTTACACCCATCCTGCAAGAGCCAGGGCAGACGTTCACTCAGGCACGGCCGAGCACGTCGACGGCGACATCCCTCGGCGTGTTCTTTGTGATGGTGTTCGGTATGTTCGGTTTTCATGGCTTGGCGGATGTCGTCGTTCACTTCCCGCATAAGCAACTCGCGGACGGAAGCAGCAGCTCCTGTTAAGCGGCCAGTGATGCCGCGCGTTTTTTCGCCTTTAAGGGATGAGGATGTAGAACGCGTACGCGCACTCCCTGCCCAGGCGCAGGCGGAAGAGTTGCTTGAACGCGCCATTGGCCACGACACGCGTGCCCTGGAACTTTTCGATGAGCTAGTTGACGGCTGGCGTGGCCACATTCGAATGAGCGACCGCATGAAGCAATTGGAGCGGCGCTCGGAGTTTTCCAAGGATCTGCGAGTACGTTACGCCAACGCGGACATTAATCTTGTGCTGGAAGGCTGGCAAAAGAACGAGCATGCAGCCGATCTGTTGATTCAGCGCGCGCTGTCTGACCCGCGCTACCGTGCCTGGGCGGTCTACTATCTCGGGATGTTGGCGGGCCGCGGTGTGGACTACGAGCGCATCCATGGCCTGCTCCTGAATTATGCGCGGAACGATAAGGATCCAGTTGTGCGCCAGTGGGCCGTCGAGAGAATGCGCTTTCTGGGCAAAGACGAAGTTCTCGACGAGCTGTTCACTTCGTTCACGGAAGATCCCGCAAACTCCGTGCGCGATCGCGCGGGCTGCAATATGTCCGATTGCGGAATCTTCACTCGCAAGCAGCGAATGAGAATGGTGCCGAAGCTCCTCGATCTGGCCATGAATCCTCGCACAACCGGACCAATGCGAAGCTGGACGTTCCGCGCGCTTCAAGAAATCACGGATGAAAGTCTGCCCGCAGACGCGCTCGCCTGGAGCCGCTGGTATCAGGAACACGGCTCCGAAAAATCGGCTGAATTCGAACGCTCGGAATGGTGGCAGGTCCGCGGCGACGAATAGCGCCTGGGAGCTGAAGCCCCCCCTCGACTGCACGACAATTTCAAAAACACAGCCATTCACAGAGATGCTCTGCGGTGTAGACTACCTCGCCGGGGAAGCTACATCGATGCCGACAACTCAAGAAAAGCAGGAACACATTCGCATTGGCGTGGATCTTGGTGGCACCAAGATTGAATTCATTGCGCTCGAGCGAGACGGCAGGGAATTGCACCGCCACCGCATTGCTACGCCGCGGCACGATTATGACGGCACGGTGCGCGCCATAGCGGAAGCGGTGCGAGAGATCGAGAAAAAACTCGGGCGAAGCGCCACGGTCGGCCTGGGAATCCCCGGAACCATCTCCACAAAGACCGGCTTGGTGAAAAACGCCAACTCCACGTGGCTGAACGGGAAACCGTTCGACAAGGACCTGGGCCGCGCGCTGGAACGTGAAGTACGTTGCGCAAATGACGCCAACTGCCTGGCGGTTTCCGAAGCCACTGACGGTGCGGGCGCGGGCAAGCACATCGTCTTCGCAGTGATATTAGGGACGGGCTGCGGTGGCGGAATTGCCGTGGATGGCCGTGTGCACAGCGGTTCGAACGGAGTCGCCGGCGAATGGGGACACAACACTTTGCCGTGGATGCGGCCGGACGAGTTTCCCGGCTCGGCTTGCTACTGCGGGAAGAACGGCTGCATCGAAACGTGGATTTCCGGAACGGGACTGGAAGCAGATTATAATCGCGCGACAGGAGTCGCCCTCAATGGTCCCGAGATCATCGCGCGAAGTAGCGCAGGTGAAGCGGTCGCGCTTGCCGCTCTCGGTCGATTTGAACACCGCCTCACGCGCGCTTTAGCGCACCTGATCAATCTTCTTGACCCGGATGTAATCGTGTTAGGTGGAGGCGCTTCGCAGATTCCGCGCATCTACAAGAATGTTCCGCCCTGTCTGAAAGAGTACGTTTTTGGCCACGAAGCAGACACGCCGATTCTTCCGGCTAAACATGGAGACGCCAGTGGAGTACGCGGCGCGGCCTGGCTTTGGCCTTTGGAATAGGAAATGAAGGGCCCCGCCAGCCCGGTTCAGAACGACGGGGCCTTTCCGTTGGATGAAGTCAGAAGGTTTTAGCTCTTCCCGGCGGTTTTGGCCATCTTCGCGGTCCACTCTGCGGAGCGCCGCTTCATCTCCTCGGGAGCTACGTCTTCGATGTGCTGCGCAAGGCCCCACTGGTGGCCAAAGGGATCGGTCAGCTTGCCGTAGCGATCGCCCCAAAATTGATTTTCAAGTGGCATGTCCACCTTGGCGCCCGCAGCGAGAGCACGGTTGAAGGTAGCGTCCACGTTTTCCAAGTACAGGAAAAGACCACACGGGTTCTTGGTTCCCGGCGTGGGCGCGCTGGACATGCCGGGGAACTCGTCGGCCAACATAAGGCGGGAGTCCCCGATTTGTATTTCGGCGTGACCGATTTTTCCGTCAGGCCCGGCCATTCGCATAATTTCCGCGGCGCCGAAGACCGACTTGTAAAAATCAATCGCCTTGGCTGAGTTCTTGCAAGTTAAATATGGCGTAACGGTGTGATACCCCTTAGGAATTGCTTGGACAGAATTTGGCATGATGATCTCCTTGGTTGTTTTGGACGTGCGCGCCGAAAACGGGAGGGAGCAAAGCGCAGCACGCGTAAGGGTGTAAATACGCCTGTGTTGTGGCTTAGTCAACCACCAGTTCTTAACAATAGAGCGGCGAGAAAAACCCGCCAAACCCACGTATAAGGATGGACTTCATGAGATACGAATTCCTGGTTGAAACATACGAAACCGAACGGATCAAAGTGGTGAGCGTGTGGAGTGAATTCCGCGACAGGGACCTTCCGATTCGTCCGCGAGAGAGTGACCCGCGAGGGCGAAGCGTGCACGAACAAATGGTACATCAATGCGTGAGCGAAAATCTTTGGTTTATCAACATGCTGGGAATTGACGTTGGCGCGCCGCCGCTTCCCGTGACAGAGACTCGTCTGGAATTCATGAAGCGCTATGCGGAAGATAGCGGAAAGAGGCTCGCGGCCCTGCAGGCGAAGGAAGAAGTTTGGTGGGAGTCGGAAACGAGATTCTTTGACGTGCAGCGATCACGCGCATGGGTGATGGTTCGAAGGATTGCGCACACTGCCCACCATCGAGGCCAGCAGATGGCGATGCTCCGAATGGTGGGAGGAGACTTGCACAGCAATTACGGACCCACGGCCGATACCGGCGGCCTCATGCAGAATCATGCGCCGACCATCTACGGCTATCCGAGCCTCGAAGCATTAGTCGATGGAGAGGCCACGGGGGGCAAGAAGACACCGCTGCCGGGGGCAGCGGGCAAAGCCGTGACCGAGCGCCCGGACAAGAAATAATTTTGAGAAGCGGCGTGGTCGGGGGTTATTCCGGCTTGGTGATGACGCCGCAAGCGATGCGCGGCGGCGCACCCGAGCCGGTGCCACCCGCGACGGCGTGAATGACAATCGCCGTGCCGCCATTGCTGAAGACGGAATTCTCGTCTGTGCCGAGCGTCACGTTCGGCGCAACCGTGCTGGCGTGAGCCGTGCCATCCGCAGCGACGATCAACGCAAAGTCCGGGATATCGCCCGCGGGCATTCCCTCATGGGCGTGGCCCCCGAAATGTGGACCAGCGGACTTGAAGTCGGGAGGCTCGCACTTTGCCACCTGATGGATATGTATGGAGTGTTCGCCAGGCGGCAGGTTCTTGATGTCAATCTTGATGGTAACGCCCTTGGTGGCCGGCGTCAGAGTCGCAGTGCCGACGCTTTGGCCTTGCGCATTCTTGATGTCCACGGTGACGGGCTTCGCCGCGGCGCGGGCATAACTGTTCTGCGCAAGGATCAGACCTGTTGCCGACAAGAACAGTGCTGCACATGCGATTGATCTCATAACGGTTCTCCTCACGAGGAATGGTGTTCCAGGATTAGCACTCTCTCAGAAAAACGCCCCACTTCAATCTATCGCAATATCAGTTGAGAAGTAACAACTTGTTCTCAAACTGACAGCCTCGGGGGAATTTGCAGGCATTCGGGAGCGCCCTGTTGGATCGCCAAAATTCGCTTGGGGAAAGGAGTCATTTGGAACGGGCCATGCGTCTGAGGCATTATAAGTGCGAGATGATAATCGTATTTTTAGAAAGGGTACCGCTATGCGAGCACGAAACATTCTCACCTTAGCCTTCACATTCTTGCTGTCTTCTATGGCGCCGGCGCAAGTAACGCACGGCCAAAAGCCAAAGCTGCCGGCGCCGTTCATGACGAAGTCAGCGAGCAACGCACCCGAAATGGGGAAACCGCCAGCGGGATTTCTGCCTACAGTCCCAAAGGGATTCCATATAAACGTATTCGCAACAAAATTCAAGTATCCCCGCTGGCTGACGATCGCCCCGAACGGAGATATTTTTCTGGCCGATTCCGGCGCAGGAGAAATCGTCGTGATGCGCGACCCGCAGAAAACCGGAGGAGCAAAGGAGCGCGAGACTTTCGTGAATGGGCAGCGGGAGCCGTTTGGCATCGTCTTTCACCAGGATTATGTGTACGTCGGAAATACGAACGAAGTCGTGCGGTTTCGTTATGACCCAAAAACCTCCAAACGGCTTGGTGAAAAGGAACATTTGATGGACTTGCCGACGGGCGGACATAGCACACGGGCGCTGGCTTTTTCCGCCGACGGCAAGCATCTTTTCGTCTCCGTGGGTTCCAATTCCAATATTGACACGGGAGAGGATTCACGGCGCGCCGCCGTAACTATCTGCGATCCCGACGGGAAAAATGCGCGGCTCTACGCAACCGGACTCCGGAATCCGGTGGGACTGGCGCTTGAGCCGATAACAGGGGAGGTCTGGACGACGGTGAACGAACGCGATCGTCTCGGCGATGATCTTCCCCCGGATTACTTCACGTCGCTGAAAGATGACGGATTCTACGGATGGCCATACAGCTACATCGGCGGTAACGTCGACAGCCGCGTGAAACAAGAACATCCGGAACTCGTCGCGCGGGCCATCATTCCCGATGTATTGCTTGGCGCTCACGTGGCCCCCATTCAATTTACGTTTTATAACGGGAAGCAATTTCCGGAGAGCTATCGCGGCGGCGCATTCGTTGCGGAACATGGCTCGTGGAACCGTTCTAGTCGTGCCGGATACCAGGTCGCGTTTGTCGCCTTTAAGGATGGCAAACCTTCTGCTGATCCCGTGCCCTTCCTGACTGGCTTGGTTCCCGATCCAACGAAACCCGATGTCTACGGACGGCCCGCCGGCGTGGCGGTTGCGCCGGACGGCTCCTTGCTGGTGTCGGATGACGGAGCGGCGGTGATTTACCGCGTGTCCGCTGCGAGGTAACAACCGGGCTCACTACTTCACTGTCAGCGTCAGTTGAACAGGCTGGAGCTGGAGCGGCGTCCCTGACAAAGACGTCGCCGATGTCGTAAGCATGATCGTCGAAGTTCCCGACGGCGTGACGACGGATTGCGGCGGGGAGGGAGATGGCGTAACCGCCGAGTTTGCACTGCCACAGCCCGCTGCACAGAACACTGAACACAAGAGAATTCCGACGAAGGCACTGCAGTACGCCAAGCGCCTCGCGCGAAGAACGCGATCGAACATCGAGCGATTCTTGGCGACCTTCATTAAGACCAGAGCGAGCGTAAGCAGAAGCAGCATGCGAATTCCGACCGGAAGAACGAAACGTTCCGGAATCGAGGGCGGCGACATGGCGCCACCACTGGTGGATATGGTCACTGTAAATCGTGCGGCGACACCACTCACGATCGAAACAGTTGCGGGAACTTGGCACGCCGCTCCAAGTGGTGCACCGCTGCAGGCGAACGACACCGTGCCGCTGTAGCCAGCCCCGGGCGTTAGCTGCAACAGATATTGCGCGGTTTGACCGGCCGATACAGAAGCGGTCGTTGAACCGTTTGGAGCCGCTCCTGCCGTGAATGCGGGACTGGCACTGGCGATAAGCGAAACGGTTTGCGGTGAACTCGGCGCATCGTCGGTAATCGTAAGAATTGCCGCACGTTGTCCCTGACCAATTGGATTGAAGACCAGCGAAATCGTGCAGTTGGAGGCCGGTGCGACCGGCGCCGTGCAATTGTTAATGAATATGAATTCCGAAGCGTTTGCGCCACTCAGCGAAACCGACGACACGTGGAGCGGTCCTGTGCCTGAGCTAATCACTGTCAGTGTTTGCGTCGTCCCCGATGTTCCCTGGGTGATCGCCGGGAACGACGGAAGTGCGGGAGTAAGGCTGACGTCGGGCACTGCAGCGACGCCCGTGCCGTTCAGCGCAAGAGTTTGCGGACTTCCAGGAGCATTGTCCGCGACCTGGAGCGTCGCCGAGAATGCGCCAGCGCTCGCAGGCAAGAAGTTGATGCTGACGGAACAATTTGCGTTGGGAGCGAGCACCGACCCGCAAGTATTGGTTTCAGAAAAACTCGAGGCGTTTGCCCCGCTGATGGAAATGGAATTGATGGAGAGATTCTGACCGCCGCTGTTAACAACGGAAAACACCTGGGTGGGGCTGCTGGTGCCAACCGTGGCGCTAAAATTTGCGGTGGATGGAAAAATCTTTGCGGCAGGGCCGCTCGCGGCTTGGACGGGATTACCCGAAATGGCGAGGCCTAATGACCCACCAATTCCGGTCATTCCACCGTTGAAAGGCGATCCGGGAATTTCCACGAGATTCCCGGATACCTGGTCGACCTGATAGACATGGATTCCGATGCCGAGTCCGGCGGCGAGAGAATAAATGTAAGGCCCGATTGGATCTGCGACGGCACTGGCCTGCGAGAAGGAAATTGTGCTGATCGGGCCCTGGACGGACGTCAACACCCCGGAATTCTGATCTACAGAATAGGTAACCGTACCGTCGCTTCGACTGACATATAGGAATTTTCCGGAGTTCTCGGCGACCAGGCTATCAGGGAAAATGTTTAATCCAAGCTGCAGCGATGCACAGGCTTGAATTGCCGTACCGTCCACGGGAGAGAGCACGCAGCTATCCAGACCACCGACGTTTCCGCCCCAGCCGACAAACGCAAAGCGAGCGAGCGGATCCAGAGCCAGGGAGCGTCCCACTGCCGGCGGGCTGTCGGCCAAGCCCAAGTAGCCCAGCGTACCCGACGCAGGATCAATGGAATAGACTTCCGCGCCTCCAATTTGCAGCTTGTTCTGGCCTTGGCTCAATCCAACGTAAAGGTGCAGGCCTTTGGGATCGGTGAGCAATTGCGCGGGCGCACCGCCAGTGTTCGTTTGAATGCTGTGCTGCGTGACGAGGACAGGACTGAGCCCAGACGTGTCAATGGCCAGCGAGACGACGGCGCTTAGTCCCGGAATGTCACCCAGAAAATAGCCGACAAAGAGGAACTTGCCCGATTTTTCCGCAGCAATGGAGATCGGCTGTGATGGCGCGAGATTCGGATTGATCGTTGGTGGAACCTGGAAAGGAGACGCCGGAACTTCAGAAAGCGCTCCGGACGCCTGATCAATTTGAAACATGGAAATGTTGTTGCTCTTGGCATTCAAAATGAAGAGGAACTTGCCCTGGCCGTCGATGGCCATGAGTCCGCCTTCAAATCGTTCGGGGATTGGGAACCCCGTAATCAGGTTGAGCCCGCCTGTTTGCGCGGCCTTCGTGAATCCGGACACCACGGAAGTCGGTGAGTTTGGCTGGGAGCCATAGACATATTGTTGAGAAGAGGTCTGTGCTCCTGCGGCGGAAGGGAATCCGCCGATGAAACTCAAGATAAGGAATTTGAGAGCCTTAAGATAGAGCGGAATTCTTTTCTGAAAAAGGAAAGGTGCAAGCGGACGGGATTTAAGTTGTGTGGCCATGTGTCTTCCCTTTGGCCGTCAGTCATGCGGCATTTTTAGGTTTCCGAGAGGGAAACAACAGCGGCCTGACGTTAACCCTGAAAAGTAGGACCGTCAAGGTAAATAAGCAGATAGGCAAATATGAAAGGAATTCATCCTGAGGAATCAACAAGTTGCCGGTTCTTTGACGAAAGCAGGAAACTTTCGTTAAGACAGGGAATGGAGACGTTTCACTCTTCGCGAAGGATGCGCATAAGCTCGGTGGCGGCATGCGGAAGGCGCGCCCCGCGACGCGATATCAGGTAAACGTGCCGCGGCATATTCATTTGCCGGACTTTTACTTCCTTCATCCAACCGCGTTCGATCTCCCAATACACGCACATGCGCGGCACGATGGCCACGCCCATGCCCATCTGCACGAAGCGTTTGATGCTCTCGATGGTGGGCATTTCGATGGGCATGTTGAGAGCGGTGCGGTTTCTCGCAAACAACTCGATGACTCGGCGGCGAAAAGGAGATTCGACGCTATGCGCAATAAAGGTTTCTTCGCCAAGCTCCGCGACGTCGACTTCGCGCTTTTTCGCCAGGACATGCTTGGGATTCACTACCAGGGTCAGCTCGTCCTTGCGGACTTCCGTGGCCAGAAGCTGCGCGTCCCGAGGGACAAAAGAGATCGCTCCCAGATCCAACCGGTAGTTCAGGACTTCATGAGGGATGTCCCGGGAGAGCATGCGGTGTACACGCACCTGAACGCCGGAATGCCTTTCACGAAACTTGGCCAACGCGGGGAGTAGGGCGTGAATCGAGCTCTCATTGACGCCCAGAGAGAGTTCGCCGCGCTTCAATCCCTCCAATTCGGAGAGACCTTTCTTAACTTCATCGCGCAGGTTGATCAGGCGTTCTGCGTAGTCTTTCAGAAGTGTGCCCGCATCAGTGAGACGGACGGGCCGCGCCCCTCGGACGAAGAGCGGCTGTCCGAGCGAGTCCTCCAGCTTGCGGATCGCCAGGCTGATAGCCGGCTGGGTGCGATAAAGGCGCTCCGCGGCGCGGGAAAAACTGCCTTCTTTTGCCACCATCAGGAATACCTGCAATTCTCCGAGATCCAAGCAAACCTCCAGTCGCCGCCAGTATAAGACGAAATTATCAAAAGTAGAATAAAGATAAATTGGACCGCAAGGTGCCTCCTGTGCGTTACTAGAGCATGGGAGACTCTATGGACGTCGTACGCATTTTCGACACCACGCTCCGTGACGGCGAACAGTCCCCGGGCTTCTCCATGAACACCGAGGAGAAGATTCGCCTGGCGCGACAGCTTGCCGCCCTGAACGTGGACGTGATTGAAGCCGGCTTCCCGATTTCGTCGCGCGGTGACTTGGAAGCAGTTCAAAAGGTCGCCAAGGAAGTTCGCACCGTGCCCATCGCGGCCCTCGCCCGCGCCAGAAAAGAGGATGTAAATGCCGCCGTCGAAGCACTGAAGCCGGCGGCTGCCCCCCGCCTGCATATCTTTCTCGCCACCTCCGATCTGCACCTCCGCGTCAAGCTGAAGATGACCCGTGAGCAGGCTCTCGAAGCCATCGGCTCGATGGTTCGCTTCGGTCGGCAGCATGTCGGCGAGGTGGAGTTTTCCGCCGAGGATGCCGGACGAACCGACATCGATTTTCTGTGCCAGGTGTGCCGCTCTGCGGTAGATGCCGGGGCGACGGTCCTGAATTTGCCGGACACCGTGGGCTATGCGGTGCCGGAAGAGTATGGCGCGATGTTTACCAAGGTCCGTGAATACCTTGGGGATCCGCAGGGAGTCACGCTTAGCGCGCACTGCCACGACGATTTGGGTATGGCCGTCGCGAACTCGCTTGCGGCGGTTCGCGCCGGCGTGCGCCAGATCGAATGCACTATTAACGGAATTGGCGAACGCGCGGGAAATGCGTCCCTCGAGGAAGTTGCTGTAGCCCTGGCGGTTCGCAAGGATACCTTCGGTGTAACGACAGGCATTCGCCTGGAAGAGCTTTTCCCCACCAGCCGCATGCTTACTGAAATCACGGGAGCACTAGTGGCACCCAACAAGGCGATTGTGGGCGCAAACGCCTTCGCGCACGAAGCGGGAATTCACCAGGATGGCATCATCAAGAATCCACTCACTTATGAAATCATTTCGCCGCAGACGGTTGGTGTGCCGGCACGTTCGCTGGTTCTCGGAAAGCACTCCGGCCGCAACGCTCTGCGCATGACCCTGCGCGATTTGGGTTACGACGCGAGCGACACCGAGCTTGCGGAAGTTTACAGCCGCGTGACCGCGCTGGCCGATCAGTCCAAGCAGGTGCGTTCGCGAGACATTCTGGCCATTGCGCACGAAGTGATTCGACGGCGGCCCGCGGCGATGGCTGCGGAATCGTCTTCTGCCGCCTGACGGGGCTGCGCCCAAGAGTTTTGCAAAGCCTGTATCGCGCGGTTCTGACCCTTCCTGCAAAGTGCGCGTGGCTTGCCGGATTTCTGTCAATATAATATGGGGACCACCATGAAGAAGACTATCGTCCTTCTGCCGGGAGACGGTATCGGCCCGGAGGTGACGCGGGCGGCCGCGGCCGTCCTGCGTGAATCTGCGCAAGAATTTAATCACAAGTTTGACTTCATGGAATTTCCTATCGGTGGCGCGGCCATCGATGCCGCAGGCACTCCGCTTCCCAACAAAACGCTGGACGCCTGTCGCAAAGCCGACGCCATTTTTCTGGGAGCCGTCGGCGGACCCAAGTGGGATGCGCTGCCCGTAGGGAAGCGCCCGGAGAGCGGGCTGCTCGACCTTCGAAAAGGGCTCGGACTCTACGTCAACGTGCGCCCCGTGAAGCTGCTCGAGCCGCTGCGGGGTATTTCTCCCTTGAAGGCCGACCGGCTCGGCGACCTGGACCTTGAGATTGTGCGCGAACTTGCCGGTGGAATGTATTTTGGCGAGCGCGGAAACACCACGGAAAAGGGCGTCGAGCGCGCCTGGGACACGGAATCATATTCGACGCCCGAAATCGAGCGCATTACCACATTTGCTTATGCGCGCGCGGATAACCGCTCGCGACGGCTGTGCTCGGTAGACAAAGCGAACGTTTTGACCAGCTCGCAGCTTTGGCGCCGCACCGTCTCGGCTATGAGCGCCGTCTATCCCACCGTGAAACTCGAGCATATGTACGTGGACAACGCCGCGATGCAGTTGACGTTGCGGCCATCGCAATTTGACGTGATGCTCAGCAGCAACATGTTCGGCGATATCTTGAGCGACGCAGCCGCGGCACTAGTTGGGTCGATTGGGCTGATTCCCTCGGCCAGCTTTGGTTCGTCCGCCCCGCTCTTCGAGCCCATTCACGGTTCAGCGCCGTCCCTGGCTGGAACGGACTCCGCCAATCCCATCGGCTCGATTCTCAGCGCCACTATGATGCTCCGGGACGCCTTCGGCCTTTCACTGGAAGCAGACTGGGTCGAACAGTCGCTCAATCGAGTGCTTGCCGGCGGTTACCGAACGCCCGACATCACCGAGCCCGGCACCCGCACAGTAGGAGGCTCAGTCTTCACCGAAGTCCTTCGGGAAGAGATGCAGCGCACTTTCGAACACGCCGAGCGTTACGGCTGGGGCGTCTAGCGCCGTGACCTCCCCAGGAACTTCGGATGTTAATTTCTGGCCGTCTCCACAACATGCCAAGGACTATCTGCAGCGGGCGGACTCCATTCCTCATCGCCGCGAAGGCGAGGCGACACTACTTTGAATTTCTGCCCGCACAACTCGGCCGTTTCCTCGATCTCGGCGCTGGGGGCGGTCGCCTCCTGAGGTTTGTCAAATCGGCGCGACCTGCGTCTATGGGCGTGGCTTTGGATTTTTCACCGACCATGCTCCAGGTGCTGCGGGATACCTTCGGAAGTGAACCCGGGATTACCATCATCGAGCACGATCTCGATCGCACCCTTTCGGAGTTGGGTCGGTTCGATGCCGTGGTTTCCAGCTTTGCGATCCACCATGTGTCCCACGCGCGCAAAAGTTCCCTGTACGCCGAAATCTTTGCCCTACTGAACCCCGGCGGAGTCTTCCTTAACCTGGAGCATGTTGCCTCGCCAAACGATTCCTTGCACCAGCGATTTCTCAATGCGATCGGCTACACAGTCGAGGCAGAGGATCCCTCGAACAAGCTCCTTGATTTCGAGGTTCAGCTTGCATGGCTGCGTCAGATCGGATTCGTAGATGTCGATTGCCATTGGAAGTGGCGCGAACTGGCTCTGCTCGCGGGCGCCAAGCCACCCTTGAGCAGCGCGTGAAACGCGAGCACCTGAGGCAAGGGGTCTGCTTGCGAGAAGCCCCTGACAATGCTACTTTTACACTTTCCGAAGCAGCTTGCGGCAAACCAGAGTCGGGGCCACACGGCGATATGGGCAAGGCGCGGGCTGAGAATCCGTTACACTGCCGTCTGACCATTTGACCAAAGATGAGAAACATCATTACTCATCGCCATTTTCTTGAGCTATTCTCGTGGCGGAATGGTCGCCGCTCGTCGTAGGCCCCCTATGTCGCAGCCCGGATCCAATGCGCACCATGTCTTGCCTGCCGCCGGGACCGGCGCCCTCTCCTATTGGCGCGTCGAAGGCTCTCTTCTCGAACTCGGCGCCTTGCGCCCGGTCGGTTTTTTCACCTGGAACTCGCAAAGCTTTTCCGAACGCTGGGCGCGGCGCGCGGGCATGGCTGGCATGGCTCTGGCGCGGCCTTTCGCTTATTTTGCCAGCCGCACGTTCGCGACTCGCTTCCTGCACACATTGCTCCGCGGAGTCAGCCGCGATCGCCTGGATCTCTTGGGCGAGGAGTACTTCCACTATGTGCTGAAGCCGCAATTGCGGCGCGAGGCCGCCGAGAAGCTGATCGATGCGGTCCGGAACGGTGAACGCGTCGTCCTGGTTGGCCAGCTTCTGGAAAACATTCTTCGTCCATTGGCGCACCATTTCGGCGTCGACTCGTTCGTCTCGAATCGCTTGGAATTTCGCGATGGCAAGGCCACCGGGCGGCTCCTCGATCCCATCGTGCGCCCGCGCGGACCTTTGGCGTGGATCGCCAGCGGCGAAACCGACGGCCGCATCCCGCGCGAGAAACTTCTTACCAAGCTTGGCTGGACAGAGAAGCCCAGGCATCTTGAAAACGCATTGAAGTCTACCGCCCGGCCAGCCGTTCCGTCGGGCAAGTCCGTCGCGCTCTTCGGGAAAACTCCGCGTGTCGACCGTCTCTCGGTGCGCGAAAATCTAGCGAACCGGCATCTGCTCCTCATCGGTGTAACGGGGTTTATCGGCAAAGTCTGGCTCGTCGACTTGCTCGAGAATATTCCCAACATTGGCAAAATCACTCTGTTGATTCGCCGCAACCGCACGACGTCCGCGCTCCGCCGCTTCGAAAAAATTGTCGAAGAATCTCCTGCATTCGATATCGTCCACGAGCGCCACGGCCGCAAGCTAGGCGCATTTCTAAAGCAGAAACTGGAAGTTGTCGAAGGGGACGTGAGCCTCCCTGGTCTCGGACTCGACGAGGAAACCCAGGGGCGGCTCGCAAATTCCCTCGATCTCATCGTCAACAGCGCCGGCTTGACGGATTTCAACCCCGACTTGCGCGACGCCCTCTCTTCCAACGTGGATTCGGCAATCCATTTACTCGATTTTCTCCGCAAGTGCCATCACGCCGGCTTGATGCATCTTTCTACTTGCTACGTTGTTGGCATGCGCGACGGCCGCGTCACCGAAGAGCTGCACGACAATTACAACCCTGCCGGCGATTCCCAATTCGACGCCCAGCGCGAAGTCGGGTCGCTGCGTGAAACCATTCGCCGCGTCGAAGAACGTGCCCAAAGCCCCGAGCTCGACAAGGCCCTTCGTCGTCAGGCGCTGGGACGAGGTGGCAATGAAGCTTCCGCTCCGGCCGCGGAGCTTGACGGTGTTTTGAAACGCAATCGAGCTCGCTGGGCGCGCAATCGGCTCGTGCGCGTCGGCCTGCGCCGGGCGCAGCATCTCGGCTGGCCCAATACGTATACGTTCACAAAAAGTCTTGGCGAGTCCATCCTCGCGCGCCGCGGCCGCGATCTGCCTATTGCCATCGTCCGCCCGTCCATCGTGGAAAGCTCGGAGCGCTCTCCCTTCACTGGCTGGAATGAAGGCATCAACACGTCCGGGCCGCTTTCCTACCTTCTCGGCACGAATTTCCGCCAGCTCCCTTCGAACGAGCGGAAGTGTCTTGACGTGATTCCCGTCGACATGGTCTGCCGTGGAATGACGCTCATCGCTTCCGCGGTTGTCGCGCGCCGCCACGCGCGCTTGTACCAGCTTGCGACTTCCGCGATCAATCCCGTCAATATGGGACGCAGCATCGAGCTCACCGGGCTCGCCCACCGCAAACATTACCGCACGACGAACGGTATCGATAGCTGGCTCAAGGTGAAATTTGAATCCATCCCGGTTTCGAAGCAGCGCTACGAGCGCCTCTCGATTCCCATGCAGAAGGCCTTAATCTCTCGCATCAATCGCGCTGCTATTTCCCTACGTATGAAGAAACCGCCGCTCGCCCGCGCCGAACGAGACCTGATCCGCGCCGAAAAACTGATCGAACTCTACGAGCCATTTATTCTTCACAACGAACATGTCTTCGAATGCGAGAACGCGCGTCTGCTCTCCGCCATGCTTCCGCCCGACGAGCGTCCGCTCTTCGATTTCGCCCCCGAATCGATCGACTGGTGGGACTACTGGATCAACGTGCACATCCCGGCGCTGCGCCGCTGGTGCTATCCGCTAATGGAAGGCCGCCCGCTTGAATCCCGTGAGCCACGCGCGCTGGATTGGACTGGCGATCCGGCGCATGGAGCGCCGCTTTCCAAAGCCGCTACGCCTTCAGACCCTTTATGGCGATCTTCGTAACCGGCTCGACCGGCTATCTCGGTAGTTATCTTGCTGCGGGGCTCCTCACCGGCTACCGCGACAAGCTGAGTCTCCTGGTCCGCGCCAAAACTGAACAGGAAGCACGCGAGCGCCTCTGGACTTCGCTGCAACTCCATTTCAACTTTCCCGAATTCATCGAATATTTGAACACCCGGGTCCGCATTTTTCGCGGCGACCTTACTGCCGAGCGTTTTGGCCTCTCCGATGACGAATACCATGCCCTCGTCGACAGCACGGATTCCTTAATCCATTGCGCTGCTTCGCTGAACCGCAAATCGGAGAAGCAGTGCCTCAACGTGAACCTGCGAGGCACGCTCGAAGTCATTCAACTCGCCCGCCGCGCTCAGAATCGCAACGGCCTACGCCGCTATTCGCACGTTTCCACCGTCGCCGTCGCGGGAAAAAGAAAAAACGAAATCGTCACCGAAGACGCCGCCATCGACTGGTCCCGCTCCGATTACGATCCCTACGCGCGCACCAAGAAATTCTGCGAGCACATGGCCAATCAGCTTCTCCCCGATGTGCCCAAGACGTTTTTTCGTCCCGCCATCGTTATGGGAGACAGCCGCCGGCCGGAGACTTCGCAATTCGATATGGTCCAGGCTTTCCACGTTCTCGCTCAGATGCCTGTTCTTCCGCTCCGTCCCCAGGATAAAATCGACATCGTGCCGGCCAACTACGTCGGCAAAGCAATCGTGACCATTCATCAAAAAGAGCCGCCCGCCCACGGCATCTATCACTTGTCCTCCGGCACGGGCTCGCAGACCTACCAAGAGCTGACCGACGCCATTGCCCAGGCCGGCGCCATGCTTCGGCCCATCTATTTCCCATTTCTGGGCGGACCTTTTTCCAGCACCGTCAACTGGGTCGCCAATCGCAGCGGCGCTGCTGGATACGGCGCTTCGCTGTTGAAAGTCTTCTGGCCCTATCTCGACTGGAACACCGTGTTCGACAATTCCCGCGTCGTCGCGGAACTTGGCGAAGCGCCCGCAAAATTCTCGGCCTATGCCCCCCCGCTTCTGAAGTACTGCCGCGAGAACAAATTCCAGTTTCCAGCCAAGCCCTGGCCCTCCAATTCGGGAGCGGGTAGGAATGCCGTCGCCGAGAGAGCCCGCGCATGACCGATTTTCTCCTTGTCGCCTGGGTTAGCGCCCTGATTGAGATTACCCGTTTCGGATGGATGTTTGGCCTCGGCGAGCGCTGGACGCCGGGTGAAAAACTGAAGCTGCTCTTTGCCGGTTACAACGGTACGCGCAACACCGGCAGCGATGTGCGCGTCCAGGAAATGCTGCGACAGATTCGCCACGTTCTTGGCGCGGAGCACGTCGACTTCAGCGTCATGACGCAAAACTTCGACCGCACCAAAGGCTACTTCGAAGGTACCCGCCAGGTTCATCTTCCCGACGTTTACCCGCCTTTTCTCTTTCGCGAAGTCCGCGCCAACCACGGCGTCATCGCCTGCGAAGGCTCCATGTTCAAGAGCAAATTCGCTAACGCCCTCACCACTATGATGATCGGTTCGCTGGGTCTGGCGTCGGCTGAAAATAAGCTCTCGCTTGCCTACGCTGGCGAAGCCGGCCACATGGACGCGCTCATTCAATCGATGTGCGCGCGCTACGTCCCTGATTCCCTGGTCATCACGCGAAACGTGGAATCGCAAACGCTCCTCAGTTCGCTCGGAATCCCGACGGAGCTAGGCACTGATACGGCCTGGACATTCGAGCCGCATCCTCCAGAATACGCTCGCAAGGCGCTTCGCGATGCCGGATGGGATGAGAGAATTCCCATCCTCGTCCTCTGCCCCATTCATCCTTTTGTCTGGCCGGTAAGAGCTTCCATCGCGAAATACATCGCGCGCGCCACGACCGGCACCTATAAAGACAGCCAGTACCGCACTGTTTATTTCTTCGAGTCCGGACCCGAAGTCGATAGGAGATTTCAGCACTACATTTCTGGATTCACCAAGGCTACTCAAGCCTTCACTCAACGCCATCGTGTGTTTCCAATTCTTGTGGCCATGGAGCGCCTTGACGCGGTCGCCTGCCGTGAGATTGCCGCGCGCATTCCCGGCACGCCGGTTTTCAATTCCGACGATTACGACATGTTCCAGCTCGTCTCCATCCTGCACGCGTGCTCTTACATGGTTTCCTCGCGCTACCACGGCATTGTCACTTGCATGCCCAGCCTCGTGGCCTCTGCGGGCGTGACCATGGACGAACGCATCCGCAATCTCATGCGCGAGCGCGGGCATCAGCATCTCTTTCTTACCGTCGATGACCCCGATCTCGAACCGAAGCTCCTCCAGGTCATGGAAACTCTTGTTGCGGAAGCCGACTCCGTCCGCGAAGGCATCGGGCAAACCGTTGTCCGCAATCTCAAAGTGATGGCCCGCATGGGCACGTTCCTCGAAGACGTTGTCCGGCGGACCTATCCGGAGTTTCCGTTGCGTTCGGGCGTTTTCTCCTGGGAAGATTATCTGCCGCCCCTCAGCAAGAGTCTGACTCATCTCGCAGAGCGCTACGATTCTTCACCGGCCGCGCTCGCGGCAGTTCGCTGATCCTGCATGCCCAATTTTCTAGAAACGATTGTGGCTCAACTGAAGCGCGCCAGTGGCCGCGTGGTTCTTCGCCAAATTCACGGTGATCGCTTTATCAGCGTGACGGGCAGGGAATTGCTCGATCAGATTCAGCTGGTCCGTTTGTTCCTTCGCGGCTCCGGCGCCCAGCCTGGTGATCGTTGCGCTCTTCTCGCGCCCAACTCCATTCGCTGGGCAGCTTTCCATTTGGCGCTTATGGCCGAAGGCGCGATTGTCGTGCCACTGTATTTCCGTCAAGCGCCCCCCGAACTCGTCGCTATGACGAAGGATTGCCGGCCGCGCCTCATTTTTGTGAGTGACGCTGCGCTCGGCGATAGCGTGGCCCAGGCTTGGGCCGACGCTCCGCGCCGCGTCCTTTTCGAGGAAGCCCTCCAAGGATCAGCGCCTCAACCCCGCCTTCCCGATGTGCCCAATCCTCGCCAGGACAGCGATATCGTCACCATCATCTACACTTCCGGAACCTCCGGTGAGCCGAAAGGGGTTTGCCTCAACGTCGAAAATCTCAACCACATGCTCTCGTGCACCACGGAACGCCTCAATCAACTGATGGGCGCTACCCGCGAGCCCGACCGCGTCTTCCATTACCTGCCCTTCAATTTTGCGGCCTCTACGATTCTGCTGCTCTCTTGTCTCTCGCGCGAAAGTGTTCTTACTCTCTCGACCGATCTCAACAAGCTCGCCGACGAAATCCGCCTGGCTTCGCCGAATTATTTTCTTAACGTCCCCACGCTGCTGGAGCGCGTCCGCCGCGGCGTCGAGGAAGCCATTACCAAACGGCCTGCAGTCATCCGTTCCCTGTTTTCGAAAGCGCGTGCCGCTTGGCAACGGTTGCACGTCGGACGCGGCCGTGTAAACGATACATTCTGGCTCGCCCTTGGCCGCGTGCTCATCTTTCGGAAGATTCGCGACCGATTCGGCCCGCACCTTCGCGCGCTGATCTGCGGTTCCGCCCCGCTCGCTCCAGAGACGCAGCAGTTTTTCCTGATGCTTGGCATTCCCGTGCTCCAAGCGTATGGACTCACCGAAACCACCGGCATCTGCACGCTCGATGATCCGCGCGTCCCCGTCGAGCCCGGATGCGTCGGTGCCGCGATCACCGGCATCGAAATGAAGGTTGCCGAAAACGATGAAATCGTCGTGCGCGGTCCGCACATTTTTCGGGGCTACTGGAACCGCCCCGAAGAAACTGCCCGCGTCCTCCAAGACGGCTGGTTTCACACCGGCGACCAGGGCGAAGTCAACGTTCGCGGAAATTGGCGCATCAGCGGCCGCATCAAGAATCTGATCATTTTGAATTCAGGCCATAACATTGCGCCCGAACCCGTTGAGGAAAAGCTCGCCCGCCTTCTTCCCGCGGTGCAACAGGTCGTAGTCGTTGGCAATGGCCGCGGCTACCTCTGTGCGCTCCTGACTGGCGCGGTCGAACCTGCAGCCGTTCAATCCGCTCTCGATGCCGTGAATCCGGAACTCCCGCATTACCGCCAGATTCGGGATTTCACGATTGTCGGCGACGCGTTCACCCCGGAAAACGGTTTGCTCACCGCCAACGGCAAACTGCGTCGCGACGCCATCAATGCGCGTTATGCGGCCGAAATCAATGCCATGTACGATTCGAAAGCCGTCCGCGAGGCCGCTAGCAGGCAGCACGCATGAAAATGAGAAATTTCACCGGCAGGACGCTGCGCTGGGAATGGCGCGAAGGCGTAGTCGAACTGACCCTTGATCATGCTCCTGCCAACGAAATTGGCACCGCCATGCTCGCCGAACTGGAGAAGTTTGTCGCTTCGTTCGAATCGCTGGCCCCGGAGACTTCTGTCTGCATTTTTGTCAGCGCGAAGAAGTCCGTTTTCTCCGCTGGGGGAGATTTGCGCGAACTGTACGCGACCGCTGCGGCAGTTCCTGCAAGAGATCGCCCCGCAGGCGTGCGCGCTTTTCTCGAACGCATCCACGCCGTAATGAACGCCATCGATGCCGCTCCCTTTGTCACCATCGCCGCTGTCCACGGCGCCTGTCTCGGTGGAGGACTTGAGCTCGCTCTTGCCTGCGACATGATCATCGCCGACAAAATGGCGCGCTTTGCTTTCCCCGAACTCCGCCTTGGATTCATCCCCGGCTTCGGCGGTATCCCGCGCTTGAAACGCGATCTTGGCAATGCTTTCATCCGCGATTTGCTCTTTACCGGACGAACCGTCAACGCTACGCGTGCCCAAACCATCGGCCTCGTTGCGCAGCTTGCCGGTGAAGGCGAAGCGCTTCGCATCGCGCGCTCGACTGCTGCGCAAATCATCAAGTACGACGCCGTAACCCGTGCCGCCGCCAAGAAATTCATCAAGCCCATTCCCCACGATGAACTTCGCCGCGAGATCGACCTCTTTTGCGAACTCTTCACTCGCCCCGCCGTCATGGCCGCCCTCAAAAAATTCGTCGAAGACTCCGGCCCCATGCCGTATCTCCCCTGAAACTCAACCCAGGAGGCGAAGTGGACGCTTTTGAAATAATCATCGGAAGGATCTTCGAGCATCGGGGCTATTGGGTGAAATGTGGCTTCAAGGTTGAACGCACAAAATCTGAGAAACGACGAATCGGACTTCCGAACGCTCCACGTTGGGAAACTGATCTCCTCGCCTACAAGTCAGCTACGAATGAATTGTTGGTGATTGAGTGCAAATCATTTCTCTACGGACCGGGAGTTAGGTACGCCGCAGTCGTAAGGTCAGATCATCGAAGCTCAGATCGATACAAACTCTTCAACAACGAGCTCTTACGACAGGTTGTTCTGAATCGACTGGTCAAACAGCTTGAGGCATCAGGTTCCTGCCCGGAGGAACGCGAGAATTTCTATGTGTTTGGCCGCAGGGAGAGTTGTTTCTGAGGATGACAGGAACAAACTGAAGCAGCATTTTGCGAGGCAGCGTTGGCTTTTTTTCGGCGAGGAGAGCATCCGGCAAGCGTTGAAAGATATCGCTGCTTCGGGCTATGAGAATGACGTTACATCTGTCGTTGCCAAACTGTTCTTAGGACCAACCCTTCACGCGCGGTAAGCAGCGATGAGGGCCCGCACCTAGCCGAAATTCCAGGTCCAACCTAGCCATCCGGCGGATGTATACGCCAGTGCTCCTGTTGCATCTTGTTCATGGAGGTAGAGAAATGTCAGCAGAACTCATTGAACTTTCGAATGCGTTGGCCCAGATCACCGATCACGCCGCGGCGTCTGTGGTTGCCGTCCACGCCGAGGCACGCGGCTCCTCGAGCGGAGTCCTTTGGCGCGAAGGAGTCATTGTTACGGCGGAACACGCTCTTCGCCGCGACGAAGAAATTCAAGTAACGCTGCCCGATGGCCGTGTTGTGCCTGCGACTCTCGCAGGCCGCGATCCTTCGACCGATCTTGCTGTCTTGAAATGCGCGGACGCAGGCAATCGTTTCGTCGAGCGCGGCGATGCCTCAGCCGTTAAGCCGGGCGGCATTACGTTGGTTGTAGGACGGACGCGAGCCAGCGGTCCCGTGGCGGCACTTGGAGTCGTGAGCCTTGTGGTCTCTGAACGCCGCACGTGGACTGGCTCCTCGCTTGCCCCATACATCCGGCTCGATGTCGGCCTGCAACCGACGGCTGTCGGCGGCGCGGTAGTTGATGCGCACGGCAAAGTCCTCGGAATCGCATCGCCGCGTTTTGCGCGATTCGGCGCCATTGCGATCCCGGCCGCCACGGTCGATCGTGTCACCGAAACCCTGTTGAAAAAGGGCCGCATCCCGCGCGGGCATCTCGGCGTGGCACTGCAGCCGGTGCGTCTCCCGGATCATTTGCGCCAGTTGCTTCAACACAAAGAGAAGACCGCGGCCATTATTCTCGAGGTCGAGCCCGATGGGCCGGCCCAGAAAGCGGGAATCGTCATCGGCGACATCCTGGTGTCTTTGGCAGGTCAGCCTGTTTCGCGTCCCGAAAATGTCCAGTCTCACTTGCAATCCGAAAATATTGGCAAATCTCTGGTCGCGAAGATTCTTCGCGGAGGCGCCGTGCGCGACGTGACCATCGCTGTCGGCGACCGTGCGAACGAAGGAGAGTGATATGGCCATTGCCGGATTTGGTGAGATCGCTGAACAACTTCGCCGCTCGACGGTCCTAATTCATTCCGGAAGTCGCGGGAGCGGTTCCGGTGTGATCTGGTCCAGCGACGGCTTGATCGTGACCAACGCTCACGTGGTCCGCGGTTCAAACGTCCGCGTCCAACTCTGGGACGGACGGGAGATCGAGGGAGCCATCGCCTCACGCGATCCACGCCGCGACCTGGCAGCGCTCCGAATCAGCGCGGATTCTCTGCCGGCGGCGTCCCCTGCGGACTCCTCGCAACTTCGTCCGGGTGAGCTCGCCATTGCCATTGGCAACCCGATGGGCTTTGTTGGCGCGCTCACCACCGGCGTGATTCACGCCATCGGCCCGTTGCGCGGGCTTGGCTCGCAAACCTGGGTGCAGGCCAGTGTGCGGCTCGCTCCCGGCAATTCCGGCGGGCCGCTGGCTGACGCTCGTGGTTATGTGATCGGCATCAACACTATGGTTGCTGGCCGACTCGCGCTCGCCATCCCGAGCAACGCGGTTTGCGGCTTTGTTGCGGGCGGTCCACGCAGCGCGTGGCTTGGTGTTGCCGTCCATCCCGTGCGGCTGCCACGCGCCAATGGCCACGCTTTTGGTCTTGTCCTGCTGGAAGTCGAGCCTGGCAGTCCGGCCGCGCAGGCGTCGCTGATGGCCGGTGACATTTTGCTGGGCACGGAGGAAAAGGGGTTTCAATCGGTCGAATACGTTGCGGCGGCGATCGATGGTCAAGGCTCGCGCCTGCTGCGTCTCGAATTCCTTCGCGGCGATTACTCGCGAGTCCGTCGCGTGACGGTGCGGTTGGGAGATTCGAACGACGGAAAGGATGTAATCGCTGCGTGATCCGTGTTTTTATCGTCGCAGCTTCGCCGCTGATTCGCGCGGGCCTGCAGAGCATGCTGGCGGACAGCCGCGTCGACGTCGTAGGCAGCGCGCCGGATCTCGAATCCATTTCAGCGCAGCTCGTCGATGTTGAGCCTTATGTTGTTCTGGTTGAGGCGGCGGCAGACGCTCATCAAGAATTGCTGGACATGCTTGAGGATACAGAAATTGAGCGCGAGTATCCCGTCATCGTGTTATCGGAGCAGATCAAAGCCGATTGGCTGTCCGATGCGCTTCGTGCTGGCGTGCGCGCCGTCTTACCCCGTGAAGTCACACCGGAACAACTTCGCGCTGCTCTCGAAGCTGCTGCCGCCGGACTGCTCGTCGTTCATCCCTCGGGACTGGATACGGTTCTTCCTGCCACTGCCGGCTCCTCCGCGCCTGACGACGAATTGCTTGAGCCCTTAACAAAGCGCGAGCGCGAAGTGCTTCAAATGCTCGCCGCGGGACTCGCTAATAAAGAAATTGCTGCTCGCCTCGCAATCTCCGATCACACTGTGAAATTCCATGTAGCTTCGATTTTGGGCAAGTTCGGCGCCTCCACTCGAACCGAAGCCGTTTCTGTGGGAATTCGCCGTGGTCTCGTTCTGCTCTAAGAGCGTCTTCAAAGCGTCATAACGCGCGTGAAGCGTCGCGTTGAGAATTTTCTTTCCTGGCGAAGGAATGATAAATTGACCTTTCCATGCGAACCTTGGAACAAACCACGCAGGAAGTCTTGGACTTGGCGGCGAAGCATTTTCAATTGCCATCGGGTTCGCTCGCCCCGGATGACGATTTTTTCAAGAAGCTGGGCATCGATAGCTTACAGACGCTGGAAATGCTTTCACGCCTCGAAAATCATTTTGGCATCGAACTGCCGGACTATGAAGTTCAGGGTGTCAGCGACTTCAAGACTCTGGCTGAGCGGATTCAATCCCGCCTGTAATGCTGGACCTTTCGAAATACCAATCCGTTGGAGAAGCGCTGCGGGATGCGCTGGACCAGTATGCGAACGAAGTGTGCCTGATCGAAGCCGACCGCGAGCGGGAAAAAGAGCGCCTGACCTATCGCGACTTCAAGCAACGTGCGCATCCGCTCGCAAAAGCTTTACAGGATAGCGTTTTCTCCGCCGGCGCTCGCGCCGGCATTATCATGACCAATCAGTCGAAGTGGCTGATCTCCGCTTACGCGATTTTTTTTGCGGGCGGCGTTCTCGTTCCCCTCGATTACAAACTGACACCCGACGAACAGTGGCAATTGCTCAAGCATTCTGAAGCCAGCCTTCTCATCACGGAATATCCAATCTGGCGGCAGCTCAGCGGCTCGCCCGGCCGTGCCACTGCGACGAACGTGCAAACCGTGCTGGTCACGGAAGCGCCCGCCAACGCTGATCTCTCCGGCGCGCAGCGCTGGGAAGAATTTCGCGGAACCGGCGAGCCTGTCTTCGTTGCGCGCAAACGCAGCGACACCGCCTGCGTTGTCTACTCGTCCGGAACCGGCGGCCGTCCGAAGGGCTGCATGATGACGCACGAAAATTATTTGGAGCAGTGCGTCGCCCTTACGTCGCTGTATCCGTTCTGGCCGGGCGTGCGCTACCTCAGTATTTTGCCGACGAACCACGCCATCGATTTTATGGTTGGTTTTTTTGGGCCGTTCACTTGCGGCGCCGCGGTCGTGCATTTGCGCACGCTGCGTCCCGAATATGTGCGCCAAGCTTTTCCAAAATACAAAATCACTTACGTGAGTCTGGTTCCTCTTGTCTTGAAAAATCTGCAGAAGGGCCTGCAAGCGCGTTTCGATGCGCTTCCACTGGGCAAACGCAAGATTTTCAACGCGCTCGTTGGCGTGAACAAAGCGCTGACAAAAAGCCGTCCGCGTCTCGGGATCAGCCGCCTGCTGCTCAAGCAAGTTCACGAAGCGTTTGGCGGAGCGCTTCGAGCGATCATTGTTGGCGGCGCCTTCAGCGAACCCCAGACGCTGCAATTTTTCTACGACCTTGGGATTCCTGTCGCCAATGGATACGGACTTACGGAAGCGGGCACGGCGATCACGGTCAACGATTTGAAACCCTTTCGCGCGGACACCGTCGGCAAGCCGCTTCCGGGCATGGAAGTGCGGATTCTAGAGCCGTCCGCGGACGGCGTCGGCGAAGTCGCTGTCCGCGGCAAAACCGTCATGGCCGGCTACTTGAATGAGCCGGAACTCACGGCAGAGACAGTCGTTGACGGCTGGCTTCTGACCGGCGACCTCGGCCGCTTTGACGGCGCGGGTCATTTGCAACTCGCGGGCCGCAAGAAAAACATGATCGTCACCGAGGAGGGGAAAAATATTTATCCTGAAGACATCGAAACCGTATTCGAGAGCCTCTCTGTGAAAGAATTTTGCGTGCTCGCCGCCAACTACATCTGGCCCAAACGCTCGATGACCGGCGAAAAACTTGTGCTGGCGCTCCACCTCGAGGAGGGACAACAGTACAGCGAAGAACTTCACCAAGACATCAACGCGCGTAACAATCGCCTGATAAACTACAAGCGTATTCATGGGATCGTCTTGCTGGACGAGGACTTTCCCCGTACGGCTTCACTCAAGATCAAACGCAACGTCCTGGCGGAACGGCTCGCGAAGCTGGACAGCGGCACTGCGATTCTGCCTTTGTGATGCAAACTTGAAAATGATTGCGTGGAACGGAAATTAAAACTTCGGATTCGTTCGTGCTTCCCATGGACCGGTTTTTCGCCATCGTAAACCCCGCCGCCGGTGGCGGCCGCTCTGCGAAACTCGCGGGGCCTGCGCTCGCACGTTTGCGCGAAAAAGGGCTGAAGGTCGACGTCATCGCTTCGACCGGCCAGGGGCACGCGGTGCAGCTTGCGCGAGAGGCCTGCGAGCAAGGCTACCGGCGCTTTCTTGCGGTCGGCGGTGACGGCACGGCTCATGAAATTCTCAACGGGGTGTTTACGGGACGCAGCGTGGTTCAGCGCATCGCGCTGGGATTCCTGCCGCTGGGCACAGGCAATTCTTTCTTGCGTGATTTTGCAAAGGACGGAGCCGCAGCTTCGTTGCAGGCGCTGCTCGAAGGCCGCACGCGGACCGTCGATCTTTTGCGCTTGACGCACGCACAAGGCGAGATTTACTCCTTCAATCTTTTGAGCATGGGCTTTACTGCGGATGTTGCCGAGCTGACGAATCGCATGTTCAAGCCGTTCGGCGGCCTCGGCTATTTGCTCGGTGTGTTCGTGCGCGTGGCGCAGTTGCGCCGGCGTTCCCTGGCCCTGCGCTGCGATGACGACGCGGAATGGGACGAAGGGCGCTCTCTTTTCCTGACGTTCAACAACAGCAAGTACACCGGCGGAACGATGCTGATCGCGCCGGATGCCGATCCCACTGACGGATTGATTGAATTTGTGCGCTGGGGCCCCATCGGGCGGCTGGGATTGCTTCGTACATTGCCACGTCTTTATGACGGTTCTCATATCAAACATCCGCTGGCTTCGCGGCGCGCCGTACGCCACGTGGAATTCAAGGAAGCCGCGCCCATAGACGTCATGATCGATGGAGAAGTTGTGAGCGTGGAGTGCCGGGCGCTCGACATTCTTCCCGCCGCCGTGGACGTCTTCATATGAAAAAATTTTGGCTGGCGATCCGCAGCGCCATACTTTGGTTTCTCAGCATCCTGCATTTTTTCATTGTTGCGCCGATGCTGGTAGTCCTGGGAATTTTTCTGGATGCGCGCAAACACGATTGGTTGCAACGCACGTTCTGCCGCCGCATCGCTTTTTTGTCGGGCGCGCGAGTGGAAGTAGTGCGGTCCGCCGGTTTCGATCCGCAACGGACCTGCTTCTTCATGTCCAACCACGTCAATCTTTTCGACCCGTTCATGCTGTACTGCGCCATCCCGCAATTCGTCCGCGGATGGGAATTGGAATCGCACTTCAAAATTCCGGCGTACGGCTGGCTGATGAAGCGCTTCGGCAATGTGCCGGTCCCGGATGTGCGGCGCCCGTCGGATTTGAAACGCATGTGGCGGCTCACGCAGGATGCCGTCGGTGGGGGCACCAGCCTGATTATTTTTCCTGAGGCCAAACGGACGCGCAACGGGCGCGTGGATCAATTCCAAGACGGCGGTTTCCGCGTGGCGCAGCAGCTCCGCATTTCGATCGTGCCAGTGAGTATCGTAGGCTCGTTTCAGCATCACCGGACGGGGCACTGGATGCTGTGGCCAGCGAAGGTCACCGTTCATTTGCATGACACCATCGAGACAAAGGGACTCACGAAAGAAGACGTGCCGACGCTGCGCGAACGCGTTCGTGAAATCATAGCGACGCCCGTGGAAGAAAATCTCCGACAGACGCATGGAGGCACTAAGCAAAATCGGGGCTAGTCAGCAAAGAGATCCCTTCGTCGGCACGTGGGCCCCCACCCCCCCACATGATTCTGTATCAATATTAAAGGAAAGGACTTACAAAAAAAGCATTTCGTAAGTTATTGATTCTAAAGAGCGCCGGTCGGGTTTGTTTTGGAATAGCAAGGGCCTCAAACGGACCCTAAAAAGAAAAAGCGGGAGCGAACTGCCGCACTCCATACGTAGTTACCTACGGCGTTAAGTATGCCACAGGGCAAAAGAAAGTCAAGGAAAACTCTCTGGTGGGGTTCGCTTTCGGAAGGGCCTTATTTGTGAGAACGGGACGAGGCGTGAGTTAGAGCGAGAGCTTGATTCCGGGGAGGATGCGGCCGGCCTTGGTTTCCTGCCAGGTGAAATAGATGCGGTGGATAACGGTGAGCGTGGAAACGACGGCAATCGCCCAGAGGACCGGCCCCATGCGATTGAAGATTCCACCGATGATGAGCAGAACGATGCGCTCGGGGCGCTCCATGAAGCCGACTTTACAGAGTGGAATGAGGGACTCGGCGCGTGCGCGCGCATAGCTGACCATGACGGAGCCGGCAGTGGCGACGGCGGCGAGAACGACGTAGGGAGTTCGGCCAGCCACGGAATAGTAGACCAAGAGACCCATGTAGAGGGCCATGTCCGCGTAGCGGTCCAACGTGGAATCGTAGAAGGCGCCAAAAGCAGTGACGCGGTTCTGGCGCCGCGCGACCTGGCCATCCAGCATGTCCAGAAATCCGGCGAAGAAAATAATCAACGCGCCGGTGAAGAATCCGCCCACGGCAAAAAAAGCGGCGGCGATAAAGTTCACGACCAATCCAAGAAATGTAAGAAGGTTGGGATTGATTCCCGTAGCGGCGATCACGCCGACAATTTTGTCAAGCAGCCATTTGCTGCCGGTTCCAATTCCCCCGGTTAACGTAGCCATAAGCGACTAATAGTGTCTCAGAATTACCGCAGATTCGCGAAATCGCGTGTTGGGTGAGTTTGAATTTTGACCCCTATTGTCACGATTAAGAAAATCCAAACTGACTCGCAACCCGAAATCGCCACCGGATTCGGAATGCCGCGAATCCTCCAACGGCAGGGGCTGGCTGCCAACGGACGTTTGCGCGTGCCAATTTGGATGGAGAATTTAGATCATTTGCATGCGTCAATTGTTCTTGACGGAGAATGGGCTTCATCCTACAGTCGGGAAGTCTGAGAACATACGACAAAATACAATGAGCGAGCTTAATCGACGCAAGTTTCTACTGCGCGCGGGAACAGGTTTCAGCGCCGCGTGGGTTACCGCAAACTGGCCTGCCCTGTTGTCCGCCGCGACTCACGCGCATAACGCCGCGAAAGCAGCGACGCCGCCAAAGTTCGAATTCTTCACTCCGGAAGAGGCTGCCGAAGTCGAAGCGATCACCGCCCGAATCGTACCGACGGACGACACTCCCGGAGCGCGCGAAGCGGGTGTCGTTTATTTCATCGATCATGGGCTGGTTACTTTCGGAGCCGACGACCAAAAAACGTACCGCGAAGGACTGCCCGAACTGTCTGCGAGAGTGAGCGAGTTGTTCCCGGGCGTTATCAAATTCTCCAGCTTGACGGCGGAACAGCAGGACGCGGTCTTGCATTCGTTCGATGAAAGCGCGCCCGCCGGCCGAAGAGGGTTCCGGGCACGCCCGGGTGCGCAGAATTTTTTTGAGACACTCCGCCAGCACACGATCGCAGGATTTCTGATCGATCCCGAGTACGGCGGCAACCGCGACGGGGTTGGATGGAAGCTGATTGGGCGCGAACGCGAACATGTGTTTCAATCACCGTTCGGCTACTACGACAAAGACTATCCCGGCTGGCAATCGGCGGCGAAAGAAGCGGACAAGACATGATGGTGGACCAGCCTCGTTACAAAACTTCCGACGAAGTGGATTTTGTGATCGTGGGCTCCGGGGCAGCCGGAGGCATCCTCGCCAAGGAACTTTCGACCAACGGATTTCGCGTGGTCGTGCTGGAACAAGGCCCTTACCTGACGGAAGCCGATTTTACGCACAATGAAATCGAAATCCTGGCGTTAGACAAGCTCACCAACCATCCGAAACTCCAGCCAACTACGGTTCGGAAAACGCCGGACGAGAAGGCCAAGCAGCAGCGCGCGCTGGTCTATGGGCGGTGCGTGGGTGGGACGAGCGTACACTTCACCGCTAATTTCTGGCGGTTTCACGAAATTGATTTCATCGAGCGCAGCAAGGTGGGGCCGGTTCCCGGCGCGGGGCTGATGGATTGGCCGATCACCTACGCGGATCTCGAGCCGTACTACACGAAAGTGGAATGGGAAATCGGAGTTTCCGGGCAAGCCGGCGCCAGCCCGTTTGATCCGCCGCGGTCGAAGCCTTATCCGATGCCGCCGCTGCCAGTGAAATCGTCGGGCGTGATTTTCGAGCGAGCCGCGCGGAAGCTAGGCTGGCATCCGTACCCGGCGCCGATGGCGATCCTTTCTCAGGCGAGGGCGGGACGAAGCGCATGCGTGAATTGCGGATTCTGTCTGGGCTTCGGATGCGAAGTCGGTGCGAAGTCCAGCTCGCTCGTTGCCGCCATCCGCGTTGCGGAACGAACGGGGCGCTGCGAGATTCGGCCCAATTCTTATGTGCATCGCATCGAGATGGACGCCAATGGGCGCGCGACCGGCGCGGTGTACTTCGACGAGAAGCGGGCCGTGCATCTGCAGAAGGCCAAGGCGGTGGTGGTGTGCGCGAACGGGGCAGAGACTCCGCGCTTGCTATTGCTCTCCGCGAACAAACAATTTCCCAACGGGCTCGCGAACTCCAGCGGGATTGTCGGCAAGTACCTGATGTTCAACAGCGGCGGTGTTGTGACCGGCCAGTTCGAGCACCCGCTCAACGACTACAAAGGCTACGCCGTCAGCCGCGTGCTGCACGATTTCTACGAGCTCGATCCGCAAAAAGTCGGCTTTTACGGCGGAGGGGGACTTGACGCGCGGTTCGATTTCACGCCAATCAGTTTTGCTTTCGGCGGGCTTCCGCCCGGAACACCGCGCTGGGGAAAAGATTTCAAGGCGGCGTTGGCTCTGGATTTCAACCGCACCATGGAAATTTTCTGCCATGGCACTTCCTTGCCGGTAGAAAACAACAGCTTCTCGCTTGACCCCGACTTGAAGGATGCGTGGGGGCTGCCAGCGCTGCGCCTGACGTACAAGGATCATCCGGATGATTTGAAACTGGGCAACTGGATGTTCGCGCGCGCACATGAGCTTTTTGACGCCGCAGGCGCACAGAAAAAGTGGAGTTTTCCGGCAGGGGAACAGCAATTTGGCGTGCACTTGCTTGGGACATGCCGAATGGGGAATGACCCGAAGACTTCGGTTATCAATGCGGATCACCGCACGCATGACGTCAAGAACCTCTTCCTTTGCGACGGCAGCAGCCTGGTGACATCTGGGCGTGGCCAACCCACCATGACCATCGAAGCCCTGGCGTTCCGAGCCGCCGACCGCATCACGGCGCTGGCGAAGCGGGGCGAAATCAGCGCCTGATCTTGCGCCCAATTCAGCAAAACCCAGTTGCTTCTTGTAACCGCGCTGCGTGCGGCTTCGTCAATTTATCTGCGAGGGTCAAAATCGTGAATCGAAATGGTGCGAAATTCTGGCTAGCCGTGTGCGGAACATTGATGTGCTTGTTGTTGGCGATTGCAGGCGCGTGGGCACAGTCGAGCGCGTCTAAATCCGCGACGGCTCCGGCGGGGCCAAAACTTGCGGAAGAGGAATTCAAAAATATCCAGGCGCTCAAGGGAATCCCGGCCGAGCAGGTGATTCCCTCGATGCAGTTTATTGCGGCATCATTGGGCGTCGAATGCGAGTACTGCCACGTAGCGCACGCGAACGAAAAGGACGATAAGAAGCCAAAAGTCACGGCCCGCAAGATGATCAACATGATGATGGCGGTCAATAAGGATAATTTCGAGGGCCATCGCGAAGTGACTTGCTACTCGTGCCATCGAGGCTCCGCGGATCCGGTGGGCACGCCTATCATCACAGACGATGAGCCCCGGCGGGCAGGCGGGGAAGAGAAAAAAACCGGCGAGGCAAAACCCGTGCTGCCGGCGGCTGACGAATTGCTAAACAAGTATCTTGCGGCTATCGGCGGAAGCGAGGCGCTTCGAAAAATCACGAGCCGCGTGCAAAAGGGAACGCTTACTGTATTTGGCGGCCAGCATTTTCCAGCCGAGGTTTATTCGAAGGCTCCGGACAAGCGCGTTTCGATCATGCGCCTGCAGAGCGGGGACAGCGTCACGGCGTTTGACGGGAAACAAGGATGGCTCAGCGTGCCGGGACGCGTGCATATGATGTCGGCGGCGGAAAACGCCGCCGCGCGCATCGATGCTGATTTTTATTTTCCTGCACACTTGAAGACGCTGTACGAGAAATTCAGCGTTGATCCCGGTGAAAAAATCGATGGCCATGACACTTATCTGGTCGTGGGGCGCACCCCGGGCCAGCCGCCGCTGCGCTTGTACCTGGATAAGGAGTCAGGGCTGCTGCTGCGGCTGATTCGGTACGCGGAAACCCCTCTTGGGACTAACCCGACGCAGATTGATTACGCGGATTATCGCGACGCGAACGGCGTGAAGATGCCGTTCCGCTGGACGCAGGCGCGACCGGGCAACCGATTCACTATTCAAGTTGAGCAGGTTCAGCAGAATGTTCACGTGGACGATGCCAAGTTTGTCGCTCCGCCGCCACCGGCAGCAGCGGCACCAAAGCCTTCGACCCCGTAGACCTGGTTCGGTTTGCAGGAAATCAAACAAGGGGAGCGATTCTCCGCTGGAAGTACGGATCCGACCAAGAATGGTGGGCCTGGGTGGACTTGAACCACCGACCTCGCCCTTATCAGTGTAGCGTGGTTAGGTTTTACAACAACTTACAAGACCGCGGGGACTGCCAAACTACGCGGAAGTCATATAAGACGAAGGTTCTTGTGGGCTGGGTTGTGGGTTGGAAAAAGTCCACAAACTCCGAAACAGTCCCAAATTTATTTCCCGGAACCTCTTTCTGGCTAAACGGGTGGTCTCAATGGGTCGACGCAACACTTGCTCGAAGTCTTCTTTTAGAGGTCTACGAGGCTGCTTTCGTTCGCGAGTGCTGATTCAAAAAGAACACTGCCCTGCTTAGGTTGTGATTGGGTCTTGCCGCACAGACCGATCCTCATGGAGAAGTATTGTCAAATCAACCGACTACCAGGTGTTGCATCGACCGGTTGAGCCTGCACGCCTAATCGGGCGTTTTCCGTTCTCGGTCGCATCCAAACCATCACCTTTCATCCCTCTTATAGTCTCTCTTCCATTCCACCCAGCGTTTCGCGATAAACCACAATGCCGTGAAACCAAGTGCGAGAAAAGCCGCACCCGCGATGATCCTTGCCGTTTGGGTCAGATCCGAGGTGGAAACCCCATCGTAGAGGAGGGATGCGCCGCCGACCAGGAGACAGACCGAGGCCAAACAGAGCGCGAAGTTGTCGAGCGGATTTAACTTTGGTCTCGCGTCCAATGGCACTCTGGGCGCCCTCATGCACCTACCCTTGTGCCAAACAGGGGAGCTAGGACTTCGCGATCCGCGCCGCGATTTGTTAGAACGGGTTGGTTGTAAGGCTTTTTCATCTCCGAACCGCAGCAACATCTAACGTTGAATTCTCCCTCGATGGAACCTTTCGTCACCTCGATTTCAGCTGCGCACTCGCGATTTTGGCAACGATATCGCTGCCCCTTCTGCAAGATCATGCTCAGTTACCCCCGTAGGACTGGTCCAAGCAAATGCTATCCGCCGACACGAATTGCGACTTATTTCTGACTCTTTGCTCGCTTTTCCGACCAGATCAACTCCAAAAAGGCAAATCAAGAGATAGCCTCGTCTCCGTCGAGCCACCGTGGCTGAAGGCGGAAAATTCTTTATTCAATGCAGGTGCCGGAAGTCAGTAGGGAAACAGGGTTCTTCAAGTCATTGCTCCACCACAGGTTAAACGTTTTGTTTTGAGGGTAACGAGACAGCCCGACTCGAACTAGCGAAGGCAAAACGTGTGACGAGTCACCGGATTGTGGTGCCGCTCTCCTGCTTGTTGGATGCTCCTTGACTTGTCCCCCCTCTCTGTTGAAGGTCGCAAATTCTAAGTGTGGTCGGGAAACCGACCACCATAGACCGACTACCTCAAGACCTCCCGCACGTTTCGTAACCTACCCGCGGGTCCGTATTCACCGGGTCCCAGATTTCATCTCAGGAGAAAAAAATGTTTTCCAAAAAGGGAATGTGTTTCTTTTTGTTTGTAACTGCCGTGCTTCTGCTCGCAACAGCTCCTGGTTCGTTCCAGGGGCACAATCAGAACAATAAGGACAAGATTCGAGCCGACGGGACAGAACCGCCTCCACCGCCGATACCTTGGCCGTCAGGAACAACCGCCGTGCCGTTGTTCAAAGCTGATGGTACCGAGCCCCCGCCTCCTCCTATCCCTTGGGGCCAGGCCGTCACTGAGGGGAAATTCCAGAAGGTTCAGATTGCTGATGGGACAGAACCTCCTCCACCCCCGATACCTTGGCCAAAAAGCACAGTCGGAATCGCAGCATAGCTGATCCTAATCGGGGAGAAGACTGCCGGAATCTTCTCCCCGATTGTGTTACGCTTCACGCAAACCTCGAGGGGTTCAAGATGTTGTCCTCACTGTTTTGGGTAACCGGGCTCGTTCTTGAGAGCGTCCTGTTGGTACGGGCACTGCAAGGGAATTTGCAGAAGTATTACAGTCTTTTCTATTTGTATTTGATTTCCGTTTTTCTCCGGTCAGCTTCCCTTTTTGTGATTTACCACTTGTGGCCAAACTTCTACTCGCCTGCGTATTGGTTCACCCAGTTCTTGATCGTCCTTCTGGGATGTGCGCTTGTTTGGGAGGTTTACAAGGTTGCGCTTGCACAGTATCTCGGTGCGGCTCGCATGGCACGCAACGTGCTTGCCTTCCTCTTCATCTTGGCAATCACAAGAATTTTCGTGAAAGCATGGAACAGCCCGAACTGGATCCCCGGAAGGACGACACTAGAAACGGAACGTGATTTGCGGATCGTGCAGTTGGCGCTTCTGATCGGTTTGGTTGGTCTTTTTGCCTCCTACGCAATTCCCCTGGGCCGAAATCTCAAAGGGATTATCTATGGTTACGGCCTGTTTATCGCTAGTAGCGTTGCTCACTTGACAATTAGGGATTATCTCGGAGACAGCTTCCAGCGCGCCTGGCAGTACATACAGCCCACCTGTTACCTCGTTGTTCTCGTGATGTGGTGTGCGACTCTGTGGTCCTATGCGCCAATTCCACAACCCACAAACGAGCCGCAACTCGAAGCCGATTATGAGTCTTTGGTTGCCGCAACCAGGAGGAAACTGCATTCAGCGCGCAGTTACATCCTTAAGGCCATGCGACCATGAGTGTGCTTGCGTATTTTCTGCTGGCGGCAGTGATAATTGTGAGCGTTTGCTTACTCCTTTCGAGGCGTGGTGGGCGAAGAGATTTCGACTGGGAAGGCATTGGAACCGGGCAAGAAACTTCCCTTCCTGGTGGATGGGATTCCCTCGCTTCCGAACTGAGCGCCAGGATTTTCGATCCGGAAGACTTGAATTTTGTTGCGAGTGAAGCGTCCCGGCAACTTACGCGACAGTTTCGACGAGAGCGTACCATGCTCGCGCTTGACTGGCTGCGAGCAGTTCGCGGCCAAGTCAATCATTTGATTCGGGCTCACCTCAGAGCCGCACGGGGAAACGCTGAGCTCAAGCCGGCGGAAGAAATAAAGCTGGGATTCGAGTTTCTTGTTTTTCAACTAACAAGCGGAATCCTCTACTTAGTGATCTGGGCGTTCGGCCCTCCGCGTGCCGCAAAGCTTGTCGGATATTCACTGGAATTGGCCGGGCAAATGCGAAAGGTGACCGAAGATATCCTCCCAGCCGGTCGTCCGGTAGTCGCGGACTTAATGGACAGCAAACAGGAGCCGAAGAGCTAAATCGAAATTCGATAGCGTACGTATGCACGGTGAACTCAAACACGAAGATGTCGAGGCGGCTCGCAGGGATCTTGCGGATCGGACCTTGGCGAAGATTCGTGGAGATTTCGCCCGCCTGATATATCTGGCTTCTATGCGCGACTACAATACGGGCGAGTACCACCACGAAGGGCTCGCTTGCCGGTTCAGCGAGAGCGTTGCTGGAAGGGCTATTGGGAGTTGCCATCATGACGCGTTTAGGCGGTTGGTTCTCTACTCGGTAAAACAACTTGTCGAGGAACTTGAACTTTACGCTGATTCCAACTGCACTACAGCCTCCGAGCTTGTTCGAGTTTGGGAGAAGCTGCAGCCTTACAGAATCGCAGTCCCCTTGGAATGCGGTCCGGTCGTGGCTCGTTTTTTTGCCTCAAATATCAGGGCCGCTTTGGCAATCTTGCAGTCTCGGCAGTTGCGGGCTCGTCGGGAGGAACTATCCGCATTGCCAAGCCCGTGACACGCCCCACGATTTCAGCTTCGCTTTCGTATTTGAATTGGCGAATCGCGCACCCTGATGATGGATGAGGAACCAGCATGAGCTGACTTCCTTGGAGTTCGCACCAAGAACACACATAACCGTCACGCAATTCCACGAAATAGATCGGCCGCTCATACTCCGTCTGCCATTTGAGCGGTAGTATCTTTTTAACGTTCGGGTCAATTTGCACAAAAGAGCCGGGGCGCAAAAGAGGGTACAAGGTCCTGTCTTCCAGCCCGATGTACCCGTACATGCTATGCCGGACATCCAGATGTTGGATGACTGCTATCGGCACTTCGCCCCAGATTTCCACCATACGGGACAAGAGGTTTGTCTTATCCCTGTTGAATCCCCGGTCAAAGCGGACCGGGAAAGTAACCGTCCCGGTCTGGTCAAAAACTTCGACAGGCGTCAAGTGGGTCTGCGGAAGCGGCATCTCAATCTGTAGCTTGTTGATCTTCTGAACGTCCACACCATAGAGCTGAAGAAGATCGCCGAATTTGACATGGTAGATGACGCTCAAGCTATAGAGCTTGTAAATGCTCGGGATGGACTCCGAGTTCTCAATCTCTGTAAGCCACGCGTTAGAGATGTGGAACTCCTGATTCCCCTCGGAATCTATAATTTTCTGGCTCAGATCTGTGACATCGCGTGTGGTCATTCCGAGCCGCAAGCGAAGTTCCTTTAGCTGTTCACCCGCGCGCAAGATTGATTTGGTTTCCGACATGTCGTTTGAAACGGGACAAAAGTACCGCAAGCTTTTCCACGTCAGTAATTTGTATGAATTTGGAGTGCTGATATCGAATGCAAGCCGACCCAGCACACCGGTCAAGACTACGTGATTCTGCGCAGATTGCAAACCTTCCGCCCGAATAATTGATGGCTTCCCACAGCGAGTTATGAACTATCTACTTACAATTGTTGAAGTTGTGTTGTGAAGCCAAGTCGTGGAGGTAAGGGTACCTGTGTACCGCCCGATTTTCCGCTTCGTACCATATCAAACAGCGGAGTGAACACCCATAATGTGAGGTGAAGGAGACACACGTGGACCTAATGGCACCGCCGGATAGACGGAAGTTCCAAGTGCGTTGCGATGCAGGGAGTTCAGGTCGATTTGAGGTCGGCACGGACACCTTATCGGTGCGTGTCGGGCAACGAATGCGAGCGGGAAAACAGGAGGAGATGTGGGATTCCGTTCAAATCCTGTGCAAAGAGCAGTCGGATGGGTCCCTCACCGTTGAGGTGATTGTTTGTCACCCAGACTGGGAAGAAGCAAAGACAATTGCGGCAATTCATTCGCGCCCTCAGGATGAGGGCACAGCAACGCCGAGTTTAAAGTGTGATCTCCAAATGTCAGGACCTGATGAATTACAGCGGGCGAGCGGCGCATAACATTTGCCTTTCCGGTGAGCTCAACCGGGAGGTCGACAGAAGCTAGTTGGTTAGCCTATTCCCCCCACCCCAGATTTTTGGGGCTTCGCCAGGTAGCGGTTCTGCGGGTTCATCTTGCCCTTCTTTCGCCGCTCTGAGTGGCGGTAGCAACACGATTTCCCGATTCACCGTTCTGCCTTTCCCCCTTAGGTTCTGCGCGAGCGGTTCCCAGCATTGGGCGCAGATATCGTATTCCTTGCCCTCAATTTCCTTCTGCAGACAATCTTTCACCTCGCCGCATAGATCACAAACAATTATATGATTCCCCTCTGGCACTAATTAGAATAGCGCAAGAGCAAGACTGTTTCACGATCGACACGTCTCGTGTCAACGTAACAATCGCTTCAGCACGTTTTCCAGCAAAATTCGGTCTTTCAACCGTAATTTCTTGAACTCGACACCCATCCCCTCGCCGGCAACAATATTTCGCACGATGGCCTCTGCCTGCACGTTCCCACCGGGCACTTCAAACGAAAGTCTCAGCTTCGTGCCCACTGGAGGTGGATCGGAAACGGAAATGAACAGTCCTCCCATGCCTAGCGTCCTGACCCGCGAAAAGAGTTGCAGGTCGCCACCATGCCAAGCCACCCGCATGCCCTTCGGCAACGAGATGCGCGGGTATTGGCGCTTCTTACAAAGAACCTCCTCGGCCATGCGGTGCTCACCTCCGGATGTGACGGAAGCTTCAGCGCGATTTGCGAAGATTTTCGATCCAGACCAACAGTGTTGCATTGGAGTCCGGAGCAACGTCCAGAAATTCGAGGCCTATTCCCACTTCCGGTTTCACGACACGGACGACTGCAAGTATCTTCACTTCCTGGCCTTCCTGCTTGAGCGTTGCGCGGACTCGGGCGCCGACGTCCAAGGTGCGACGAGCACACACAAAACATCCTCCCAGAGAAAGATCGGAAGTCACCCCACTCACGCGACTCCCGGATTTCAATTCCAGCATCTCCGTGTCGGCTGCGAAAGGATGGCGGATCGAATACCGCCGGTTACGCACACTGGATTCTTTGGTGCGTTTGTCCTCGTCAGATTCCATGCAGCTATCTCCTCAATTTAGCAAACTCTTGCTTACGTCACGGAGTAATCTTCCAACAGAATGAGTCTCTCAAGTCCTTTAGTCTGATGGAGATTTCTTTGTGGGAGAAGATCTTTGCTCCGTGCGAACTGTGAATGGGCCAACATCTTTTTGGCTTCTCCCAGAAGGCGCCGCATGCAGAGGCATTTGTCAGCGGACGAGCAGCCGGCCCAGCAGCACACGGACAAATTCAAAACAGAAGAAATGAGATCAGGTTTTCGTTTCGAGAAAAGATGGACCTAGACAGCTAACGCAAACACGCGTGGCGGCGTGCTGCTTACAATTTCCTGCGATCCCTGGGAAAAAACAAAGTATTCGCCCGGTGAGCGGGCCGCCAATTCCCTTACGCGAAGGCTCGCCGTTTCGAGGTCCTGCACCTCTTCCATCCAAACCGGCGTGCCGAGAAGGTCTTTCCTGAATATGTCATATGGAGTAGCTTTCATCAAAGCTCCCTCTAGGTGACCAAGTTTAGCGATGGGGGACCGCTCCGCTATTTGGCGTTAAGCGTGCATTCTTGTAGCCAGCGACCCAAGTTTTGCTTAATTGCCTGATATTTCAATGACTTACGAGGATTCGTTATTCGACCCTAGGCGCAAACGTTAGAGGTAAACTCCGCAAATTTTCGTGGCCGAACCGGCATTTTTTACATACCACCACCATGGTCTCCCTCACCATGATGTTCTCGGCAAACGCCCCGTCCTTGACTCTACGGACAGGGAAAATCTCTTTTTTCCCGGGTCGAGAACGTGATGGTTCACGGCTGTATTGATGCAAAGGCGACGACGCCAAATATAGAACGAGAATTGGCGGGCCAGGGTGCTAGTTTGGGCGTATGGGTAGTTTCCCTCCGTCAAACAGTGATCAGAACGCTCAACGCCGCAGTCAGCGTGTCTATATGTTAAGTGGAATAGGTCGGGGCCGCAGTTCGCCCCGCTGCCGTTCGCGCCATTAGAGCATAGCTGTGTTTCGATGGCCACTCCTGGAACGGAGGCCTGTGACGCCGTAGGCGGCGCGCTTAGGCCGTAGTGGAGGGAGTGGCCATCGCGGGCTATTAGGCGAGCGGGTAGCCTTTGGCATTCTGCCGGCTGCGCTCTTTGCATTACTTCCGAGTTGCTAAAAATAACCGGTCCAAACTGCTTGCACAGTGTAAGTGCAATTAAATCCAACAGTTTGGCCAGTTAAGCCCGTCATCCGCCCGCAATCAGCGGCAGGCTCCTAATGGAGCTTTCCAACGTCCCAAAGCGGGACTTCGGGGCGCGATCCCCCAACATTGGAACGTCGCAGGAAAACTCCGCTGATGAGGACTTCCCCGTTTCATCGCTGGGGGATTCATTGAGCTGCGCTTCGCAATCGCGCGAGTTCGGAAAGGAGATGACGGGCCACCGCCGCTATAGGCTCTGGGCAGGCTTGGGCTTATATGTGTTGCCCGAAGCCTTTGGTGCGTGGGCGTTCCGGTACTCGTCCAGATCGATCTCGCTGATACGGTAATGTGTTTGCGGGGGACAGTTTGAATACGTGGCCAGCTCACGGTGGAGCCTCAGAGAGCAGATCTCGGGAGCGTCTTGGTAACGTACGCGTCGGGAATTAAATGCCTCGTTCACAATTGTCAGCGTAAATTCGCGGATCTCGCTCGAAGCTTGCCTCACATGGAAATTGTATTCGCGGACGAGTGCTTTGACTTCGAAACCGACGAACAGGACGATAACGGTATCGCTCATAAGAGCCTCTTCGTTCTAGCATGTGAGACTTTCCCTGGCTTCCCTCTTTGCTTCTTGGTCGTATTGCCTCTGCTCCCTGCCCAACGCTGGATTGCCCTTTTCCTGCCGTTAAGTTGCATCTGTTTCTCGATGCCAGCCGCCTCCAGATATTTATGCATCGGGGCGACTGACCCTTCGGGCTGGGACTGGCCCAGTGTTTTTTTCCGCGCGCTCTGGGCCGTGAGCGGGCGAAAATGAAGCGGGTCCCTGAGGTTCTGCAATTCCCGGTAATAATAAAGCGGCGTGGGGCGCTTCCCGTTGAACCTCAGTCTCTTTAGAAACTCGATTTCTTCCCCGGTCGCATCACCACTCACAGACTGGTGCCGAAGGAATTCTTTGAGCCCCGGCTCTTCCTCCGTTTGAGCAGATTCCCTTTCGACAAACTCAAATTTCTTTGCGTAACCCGGAATTAGTCTCCGATTCAAAACGACTTCCATCCCAAAGGTTGCGAGATCGATATCCCAAGATTCGATCAGCGGATCCAGGAAGGAAACGCAGTTCTCCACTGACACGCTGAAGGCATCCGCGTCCAGGAACTCGAGGATGCTGACTCGCAACGCTTCATAACTTCGGCCGCTGAGCCGCGCCACCGAGTGGAGCCATGTTTCGCTTTCCAATTCGTTTCTTGCGACTCTCTTGACCACGTCCAGGAGCTTTTGTGTGACGAGGCGCTCAAGTTCGCCGAAGGGCTGCTTCTCAAATATCACCCGCACTTGTTTTTCTTTGCCGGGTGCGCACTTGCGAAGAATCAACTCTCGACCCTCTCTAAATAAGGGCTTGGGTGGATCGTCTAGATTCCGCTTCAACACCTCTCTACGCTGATGGTCCGCCAGCTTCGCAAGCTTGCCGCCCGGGAGCTTCAAGAATTTCCCCATCTTGGCGTAAATGTCCGTCCGCCCCGGTTCCGGGGGTAATTTTTTTCGAGTCAGCAGCTGCGAAATGTAGGACTCCGTGACCTCGGCAGCGGCCGCCAGGTCTCTTTGCTCCAGCCCCAATTCTTCCAGCCGCTGTTTGATCACCAGGCAGACATCCACGGCGTCCCTCGCTCAATTAACTGGCACTGATTAACTCCGAAAATACTCTCAGATTGTACTTGACAGGTCAAGTTAATTAACCTAAATTAGTTAAGGTACTGAGGGAGTCTTCAGATCAGCTGAACCACCAGAGGTTATCTGAATCCCCCCTTGGCCAGCCAACCAAGGAGGTTGACATGTTTGCACGCAAAGTATCGATGCACCTGAAAAGCGACGGTGCCCTGGCATTCAAGCAGAAGATTGAAAGTGAAATTATTCCCGTGCTACGCAAGCAGAAGGGATTTGTCGACGAAATCACCCTCCTATACCCAAGCGGAAAGGAAGTTCATGCCTTCAGTCTGTGGGAGACTGCGGAACACGCGGAGGCTTACAACCGTGAAACGTATCCGGAAGTGACGAAGATTCTGGCGTCCGTGGTCGAAGGTACGCCGCGGGTGCAAACGTACGAAGTCCTCAATTCAACGATTCAAAGGACTGTCGCTGCAGTAGCGGCCTGAAGCCAGCAGGTCCTTTCGTTTGGAGGGGGCGGGCTAAGTCCGCCCCCTCAAGTTGTCCGGCAGAGGGGAAACGCAGGAGCACGCGAGATTTCCAATGCTTAAGATGATCAGGGAACGGGCTGCAGATGCGCTGTTACGGCCAGAGCTCCTATGCGGGGAAGCAAACTTCCGCACCTTAGCTGAAGCTATTGCGTGTGCGGTATTCATTAGTCACGGCGAGCGGCTGCACTATGTGAATCATGCCGCCGAGACTATCACCGGATATGCACGAGAAGAGCTTTTGTCCATGACCTTCTGGGATTTAGTCCATCCTGATTGTCGAGAACTGGTCTCAAACCGAGGGGGCGTGCGACAAGGGGACGCCGAGCAGCATGCGGTCAAGATTCTCACAAAGAACGGCGACGAGCGGTGGCTCGATATCAGTACAACGATGATCGAATTTGATGGAATGCTGGCCAGTGTGGTTTCCGCATTCGACGTCACGGAACGCAAACACGCAGAAGAGAACGTACAACTTCTTGCCGTGACTGACCCGCTTACCGGTTTAGGTAACTACCGTCGGCTCACTGAAGCGCTCGACGCAGAGGTCAAACGCACCGGGCGCACCGAACGACCGTTTGCCATTTTACTGCTCGACCTGGATCAGTTGAAAAAGATCAACGACCGCTACGGCCACTTGATCGGCAGCCAGGCGCTGTGCCGCCTCGCCGATGTACTCCGCGTCTTTTGTCGAGCAATCGATACGGCCGCGCGATACGGTGGCGATGAGTTTGCCGTCATCCTGCCCGAGACAACGGCGGCGGCGGCAAGGCTTGTTGCATCGCGCATCCGTAGCCGGCTAGCCATGGATAGTCTCCAGCCACCGCTTTCCGTGAGCATCGGCGTGGCTGTATATCCCCAGGATGGTGAAACGATTGAGGCCTTGCTTCGTACCGCAGATCGCGAGTTGTACGGGATGAAGCCGGTGTGAGGAAGAACCCACTCCGTTAGTTTATATCTTTGTGAGTTCACCGGGCAGGCTGGTTCACAAGAACGCTTTTCCGGAAACAGAGATGAAGTAAACAACCTGCGGAAGGTAATTCATAGATTCGTTCAAGGAGAAATGTATGTACTTTCTGTCGTGGATCATCGTTGGGTTGGTTGCCGGCTGGTTAGCGGGAAAGATTCTCAAGGGTAATGGATACGGTCCGTTGATGGACATGGTGATAGGCATTGGCGGAGCTGTGGCGGGCGGATTCCTCATGCGCTCGGCAGGCTTTTCTGGCTATCGAGGAACGATTTACACAACGCTAGTCGCAATAATTGGAGCCGTACTTCTGACGCTGCTCGTAGGTTTCGTGAACGGCAGAAGGCTTTACGCGCAGCAACTCTAAACGTCACGTGGCTAACACTAAAATGCCAGACACTAATAGAGCAGGGACGACTTTGATTAGAGAAGGCACGCCTTTGCCGACGAATCTGTCGATCGAAAGTGAAGCGTTCTTGACTGGCTGGAGAATCATCAAGAATCTCGATCGCTCTACGCTGGCCCGAAACATCGAGGGTGCGAATTGGAACTTCTTCTACCTGGCCGGCGAGATCAGAGCTACCGTCCTGGGTCGTGACCGTTCAGGAACCCTGCGCAGGGCAGTCAGACGTGTGCTGGCGAAGCAGAAGGGGCAGAAGTTTAACTCCTTGGAGATTACGAACGTCGTTTCGAAATGGTTCCTCGGGATTCCTTTCATAAATATTACCGCCCATTTGAGGCATATCCAACAAGGTATTGGCCTGGTCCCTGCAAAGGATTCTGCCCTGAGAATGCCTGTTGGCGCCCCAAACAAAGAAATGCCCACAAAGCGATATACGGCCCTGATTCCAAGTTCTTAGCAATTCGTAGGAGATACGGAAATGAAAACGATACGCAGTTCGATTCTTTTTTTTGTTGTCTTGCTTCTTTCGGCGCCACTGCTTCGTGCGCAGGATCTTTCCAAGTATCGGCACTTTACACTTGGAATGAGCTTGACCAGACTGCTGGAGCGTACCGGCCAAAAGATGGCCGATGTGAAGTTGATTCATGGCCGTCCAACGCTGGTTCAGGAAGTAAATTGGTGGCCGCCAAGCCTTCCCGGGGCTTCGTTCCAATCGGATACCGTTGAACAGATTCTTTTCTCTTTCTACAACGGCGAGCTCTACAAGATGTCTGTGACTTACGATCGAAACTCCACGGAAGGGCTCACCGCGGAGGACATGGTGAAGTCCATCTCAGCGAAATACGGCCCGGCGACAAATGTTGCGCTAGAGATCGATTCCGCCAAGAACGACCGGTATGACGATAGGCAAAAGCCTGTCGCATCTTGGGAGGATGCACAATACTCCTTCAATCTTGCCCGTTCTTCCTCCACTGATCATCTTGGGCTCATCATTTACTCCAAGCGAGTCAATGCTGAAGCTGAGCTTGCCGCTGCGGAGGCTGTGAAATTAGAGGAGCAAGAGGGCCCGAATCGCGAAGCCGCACGCCAGAAAAAACAAACGGATGACCTGGAAGTGGCCCGGCAGAAGAATCGGAAGATTTTTCGGCCGTAGTGTTGGCCTAGGGCCGCAAAAAAGTTGATTGTTCGAGTTTTGGAATGGATTGAATAGAGGCCAAAGAAATGACTGTGAATATCACTCCCCTGCATGACCGCGTCCTCGTACGGAGGCTGGAAGAGAAAGAAACCGCGAAGGGCGGGATCATCATTCCCGATACGGCGAAAGAGAAACCTCATGAGGGCGAAGTAATAGCCATCGGAGCCGGCAAGATTGAAAAGGGCCATCGCATCCCGCTCGATGTGAAGGTGGGTGACCGGATCTTGTTCGGAAAATACACCGGCAACGACATCAACATAGACGACCAGGAGTATTTGATCCTTCGCGAGGAGGAAATCCTGGTGAAAGTCAGCGGAATCGCCAAAGCGGCATCCGGCAAGAAGTAGGTTTCACCCGAACCGAAGATTTCGGACGGGCAGAAGTGTTCAATCACCCGGGAGGGTGACGTCTAATGGCAAAACAAATTGTAACCGGTGAGAATTCACGTCAGGCGATTTTGCGCGGCGTCAACATTCTGGCTGACGCGGTGAAGATCACGCTCGGCCCGAAGGGGCGCAATGCGGTGATCGAGAAGAAGTTCGGGGCACCTATCATCACAAAAGACGGCGTGACCGTGGCAAAGGAGATCGAGTTGCAGGACCCGCTCGAGAACATGGGTGCTCAAATGGTGCGCGAGGTTGCGTCCAAGACGTCGGATGTGGCTGGCGATGGCACCACCACCGCGACCGTGCTGGCACAAGCAATCTTCCGTGAAGGCGTACGAACCGTGGCCGCGGGTGCGAGCCCGATGGCGCTCAAACGCGGCATCGACAAGGCCGTTGAAGTCGCTGTGGGAGAGATCAAGAGGCTCTCGCGCGAGGTGAAGGGTGACATGATCGCGCAGGTCGGCACAATCAGCGCCAACACCGACAAGCAGGTTGGCGGCATCATCGCCGAAGCGATGAAGAAGGTCGGCAAGAATGGCGTCATCACCGTCGAGGAATCCAAGACGATGGAGACTGCGCTTGAAGTCGTCGAAGGCATGCAATTTGACCGTGGATACCTGTCGCCCTACTTTGTGACCGACCCGGAGCGCATGGAATGCGTGCTCGAGGACGTGCTCATCCTGATCCACGAGAAGAAGATCAGCTCGATGAAGGATTTGCTGCCCTTGCTCGAGCAGACGGCCAAAATGAGCAAGCCGCTGCTGATTATCGCTGAGGATGTTGAGGGCGAAGCCCTGGCGACCCTGGTGGTGAATAAGCTGCGCGGTACACTGCAGTGCGCGGCGGTAAAAGCCCCAGGCTTTGGTGACCGCCGCAAGGCCATGCTTGAGGACATAGCCATTCTTACCGGTGGGAAGGCAATTACGGAAGACTTGGGCATGAAGATCGAGAACGTCGAGATCAAGGAGCTGGGCAGGGCTAAGAAAGTGACTATCGACAAGGACAACACTACGATCGTCGCGGGCGGCGGCAAGGCCAGCGAGATCGAAGGCCGCATCAAGCAGCTCCGCGTTCAGGTCGAAGACACAACGTCCGATTACGACAAAGAAAAGCTTCAGGAACGCCTGGCCAAGCTTGTCGGCGGGGTCGCGGTCATCAAGGTGGGCGCGGCAACCGAAACAGAGCTGAAGGAGAAAAAGGCTCGCGTCGAGGATGCCATGCACGCTACTCGAGCCGCAGTTGAGGAAGGCATAGTCTCCGGCGGCGGTACTGCCCTTCTGCGCTGCTTGCCGGCCTTGGAGAAGCTCAAGCTGCACGACGATGAAGCCACTGGGGCGAACATCGTAAAGCGAGCGCTCGAAGAACCCTTGCGCCAGATCGCCCTAAACGCCGGGCACGAAGGCGCGCTGATTGTTGGACGCGTGCGCGAATCGAAGGATGAAAACTTCGGCTTCAACGCAGAGACTGGTGAGTTCGGCGACCTGGTCAAGGCTGGTGTGATCGATCCAGCGAAGGTCACTCGACTCGCACTCCAGAACGCTGCGTCTATCGTTTCACTGATGCTCACAACCGAAGTCCTGATCGCCGACGCTAAGGGGGAGGAAAAGATGGCCGCAGCAGCTGCTGGCCACGGCGGCAGTTACTGATCCCAGTAGTTCCCTTGGCCTCGGCCGTTGGGCCGTTTGCGGCACTTGGGCTGTGGGTTCAGATGCTGCTAAACAAGAAATCTAATCGCAGGTTAAGCCATATGCGTTTTTTCGTGGAAACAGCTCGGTCGTGAAGCGCAACCGAGGAATCGGCGGCTTCACCGGGTTGTCATATTGCGAGAGAACCGCGTATCGCCTTCTCGCCTTTCTGGAGTTGATCGGCGTGGCAAGGAGATAACAAAGGAAATGCCGTTGCCAAAGACAATGTCCCTAGTAGAGACCGTGGCCCGTATTGATCTTAGCCCCCTCACGATTGAGGAGGAGACACCAGCACTCACGCCAATGCAACCGCGACCGGCGCTTCCAAGTCGAGTCGCCATCGTCGGGAATTATCTTCCGCGGAAGTGCGGGATTGCGACATTCACGACAGACCTATGCGATGCGATCC
>Ga0209376_1000316_pt1 | contig 54249 bp, 48 predicted proteins | sample GraSoiAngelo_134_FD_185891 | JGI IMG/M metagenome (GOLD analysis project Ga0209376, IMG submission 185891) | Grasslands soil microbial communities from the Angelo Coastal Reserve, California, USA - 14_0929_05_30cm (SPAdes) (version 2) | ecosystem: Environmental > Terrestrial > Soil > Grasslands ...
CCGAACGAGCAGGCCGTGGCCACCTGGACCCTCGGCTCGCGCCCAGAGCGCCGAATCGACGGTGACCGGCATCGGCCCGAACTGGAAGCAGAGCTCCACCTGATGCTCGGCAGCGCCCTGGAGGTCGTCCACCACCACCCAGTAGCGCGGCTTGACGAAGATCACGCGGCGCCGGTGGAGCACGGGGTCGGGCAGACGCTGATAAGCGTCGTGCTCGGCGTCCACGAGATCGAAGGCCGTGGTGGACCGCCAGTGCCGCACGCGCGCCCGCGGCCGGCCGTCCCAGCGAAAAGACCCCGCCGGTATCGCCTGGCCGACGCCGTCCACGACGACAGTGCTGTGGGCGGCGGTGCTCCGAAAGAAGTCTCGCCACTCGCGATCCGCCGTGTAGCAGTACGTGCCGGCGTCCACCAGGTACGGCGCTCCGAAGGCCGCGACCTGGATGCTGAGGAGGTCGGCGTGCCCGTGCCCGTCGCTCGTGCCGCAGCCGAGCGGCCCAGCGTCGAGGATCAGCTGATGCCCGTGGGGGCCCCAGTCGCTCCGCATCACGGCGTAGCCCCCGTCGGCGAACAGGCGAGACGGCGTCGTGGACGGCGGCTCGGGCCGGAGCGCCTCGACGGCGTCGAGGCCGGCCGCCCCGAGGAGCCACAGGGTCTCGGACATCGGGCCGGCAGCCGCCCACGCGTAGTCGGGCCGCCCGAACACGGCCGCCGCGTTCGAGAAGAGGCCGCGGAAATCGTCGGGGCTCCGCTCGTCCAGGGGCAGGAGCCAGCCGCCGTCGGCATCCCCGACGTGGGGGATCGAGCCATCGGGGCGCCGAATCGCCAGGAGGAAATCCAGCATCCGCCGCACCCGGTTCGCCACCTCGGGCGCCACGGCCAGGCCAATGCGACCGGCGAGGATCAGGAAGTGGAGGTAGATCTCGATCGTGTACCGCTGGTAGCCGCTGGACTGCTCGAAGTACACGCCGTCTTCCAGGACTTGACGCTCGCTCTGCTCCACGAGGATCCGCGTCCCGAGCGCGCGCCAGCGTCCGGCCATCGGAAGCTCGGGGAACATCACCCCCATGTAGAAGAGCCCCAGCGCTTCGCCGGTCAGGTGCGTGTTCGGCGAAAAGTAGTACGAGAGGTTCTTCTCCACGTGCGCGGCGTGGGCGCACATCGCTCCGAGCATCTGGACGAAGAGGTCGCCGCTGAGCGCGAGAGAGCTCCGGAACAGGAAGAGCGCCCAGCACCACGAGATGATCCGCAGGGCCAGCTCCAGGCTGCTCGTCCAGTTGATGCCCAGCCCAGGAGGATTGGCCCTGAGCCACTCATTGACGTACCGGGCGAAGGCCTCCGCGTAACGCTCGTCGCCCGTCAGCTGGTACGCCTGGCCGAGTCGGACGAGCCACTGGTGGCGGTTCAGCTCCCAGACGATCTTCTTGTCCCCGACCGTCAGGGGATCGAGCGGATCGAGGCGACTCCAGTGCACGAGCGGCGCCCGGCGCCCTGAGAGCGGATCGAGGTGCCAGTCCACGGGCTCACCGAACGAGAGTCCCCTGTACCCCAGGAGGTCGAAGCGACTCCGGCAGATGTCGTCGGCCGCCGCCACCACGCGGTCTCGAGTCCCGGGCAGCCGGCTCTCGACGAGCGCCCGCGCGCCGGGGCCCATGGCGCCCGGGAAGAAGCGGGCTGCGCTGCGCTGCCGAAAGCGATCCAGGAGCCTCTCCGGCGGCAGCGTGTCGACGATGAACCCGTTGCGGCGGCTCGAGCTTCCGCCGAGGCCCATCCGCTCCAGCCGCTTCGCGACCTCCTGACGGCAGCGAAACACGAGCTCCGCCGCCAAGCCCGAGCGCCTCACGCCGCCGGCCTCTCGGTGACGGCGCCCGCCCGCGTCCGCGGTTCCACCAGCCCGTTCCGTCGCAGGATCCGGTGGAGCGCGACGAGCCCCGCCGCGTTGACCATGCAGAAATAGAACGGCCCGGCGATCACGAGTCGGCCGCGACGTCGCAGGGGTGCCCACACACTGAGCAGGGCGGCGATGAAGAACACGGTTTGCGCCGCGAAGACGATGCGGTACCCCGGATACGTGATCAACCACGCGTTGCCCATGTAGGCGGCGAGCATCAGGAACGGCGACAGCAGACGAAGAACCTTGTGCGACAGGAGCTCGAACAGCAAGAAGGGATTCCGCAGCCAGCCTCCTCGCTTCATCAGGAGGCCCAGCTGCTGGTAGTTTCCGGCCGCGAGCCCGATCCGCCGCGAGAAGCCGGTCATCTCTTCGGAATCCTCCGAGGCGACCGCCCGGGTCTCGTAGATCGACTGATAGCCGCGCATCAGGACCGCCACGCCCAGGATGAAATCCTCGTTCCGCGTGCCCACGACGATCGGCTCGAACAGCTCGCGACGAAGGCTGTACAGCGCGCCGTGGGCGCCAAGCATGGCGCCGAGCCGTGCCTCCGAGTGGCGGATGAACGTCTCGTAGCGCCAGTAGAGCGCCTCCGGCTTCGCCTTGCCGTCGCGCGCGCTGGCGACCAGCCGGTAGACGCCGCTCACACAGCCCACCCGCGCGTCAGCGAAGTTGCTGACCAGCGCCCGCAGGCTTCCGGGCTCGACCATGGTCGTGGCGTCCGAGAGCACCAGGATCTCGCCGGTGGCCATGTCGACGAGGCTGTTGATCACGGCCGCCTTGCCCCGCCGCTCGGGAAAGACCACGCCGCGGATCCTGCCGGCGCTCGTCGCCTCCGTGATCGCCTGCGCCGTCGCGTCGGTCGACCCGTCGGAGGCGACGAGGATCTCCAGTCGATCGCGCGGATACTCGAGCTCCAGGCAGTTCTGGATCTTCGCCTTGATCACCCGGCCTTCGTTGTACGCGGGCACGAGCAGGCTGACTCTCGGGCAAACGTCCCCCCGCACCGTGGCCCCGCGGCGAAGGTGACCGAGAACGTAGATCAGGAGCGGATAGCCGACGTAGCCGTACACGATCAGCCCCGCGCTCACCCAGAAGACCAGGGCCGCGATGGTGTCCGCCGTGCTCATAGCACGCCGCGCGCTTTCAGCACGGCGCCCACGGTGCCGAATGAGAACTCCGCGAGCAGTCGGCGCAGCTTCGACTCGGTCTGGCCGAGGTTCGTGTAGTGTCTGAGCCGGCTCTTCAGAGGCGCGGCGAGTCGCGGCTGCCCCGGGTCGATCTCCCACGGGTGCAGATAGATGATCGCCGGCTGCTTCTCCACCTCGTTGATCCGGCGAATGCCCGAGCGCATCACCCACGACGGGAGGAAGCGGAGGTAGGCGCCGCCGGCGATCGGGCAGGTCAGGCCGAAGCGCTGGACGGTGGAGAGCGGGAATTCCACGATGCGTCCGCGCGGGCGCTCGAGGACGTGGGGGAACCTCGGCGCGCCCGGGATACCGTACCGGTCGTGGTGGATGGGAAAGATGCTCGAGTCGTACGTGAAGCCGGCGTCGATCAGGACATCCAGACACCAGAGCGACTCGGCGACGATCGAGTAGCTCGCGGCGCGGAACCCCGCGACCGGTGCGTCCGTGATGCGCTCGAGAAGCTCCTTCGAGCGAAGGATGTCGTCCCGACACTCGGTGGGCGTCATCGAGTAGACGAGCCGATGGCGATACCCGTGCGAGCCGATCTCGTGCCCGCGGGCGACGATCTCCTCGATCATCCGCGGTCTCTGCTCCGCCTCCCAGCCCAGCACGAAGAACGTTCCCTTCACGCCGTACTCGTCGAGAATGTCCAACAGGCGGCCGGTATTCTTCTCGACTCGGCTGTCGAAGGTCGGCCAGTCCTCGAAGCGGACACACGACTCGAAGGCCGAGACCTGGTAATAGTCTTCGACGTCGATCGTCAGCGCGTTCAGCATCACGCCGGCCGGCCCGCGTAGACCGCCGCCCACGCCTCGCGCACGGCGACCCAGGTGTACTGCTCGACCTCCCGCCTCGCGCGGCGGGCCAAGAGCCGGGCGCGGTCGGGATCGTCCAGAAGGCCGGTCACGGCCTTGGTCAGCGCGACCGGGTCTCCCGGCGGAACCAGGAGACCGGTCTCGCCGTCGCGAACCATCGCGGCGATATCGCCGGTGTCGGTCGACACGACGGGGAGCCCCGCGGCAAACGCCTCCAGCACCGACACCGGCTGGTTGTCCACGACCGACGAGTTCACGAAGACGTCGGCCTGATCGTGGAGGTCGGCCATCGCCGCCGGCTCGACGCGTCCCGCGAACCAGATCCCGCCCACGCCGAGCGATTCGGCCAGCCGGCGCAGTCGGCCCTCCTCGCTTCCACACCCGGCGACCGTCAAGGTCGCCTCCGGGTGCTGGCCCCGGAGGAGCGCGAACGCCTCCAGCGTGTTGTCCACGCGATAGTGCGGCTCGAGGTTCCGGGTGGACAGAAGCCGCGCGCGCAGGGACGCTCGCTCGCGATAGCGGAAGCAGGAGGTGTCGACGACGTTCCGGATCACGCGGACGCGATAGCCGTGACCAGCGAACACGCGCCGTAGATAGTCGGAGGGCACCACGATCTCGTCGACCCGGCGCAGCCACGGGTGGACCCAGTATCCCCACCGGGCCAGGTGATCGTCGGCCTCGCCGCTGTGGTAGTGCAGCACGATCCGCTTGCCGAGCCTCCGCGCCGCCAGGATCGCCGGCGTCGTGGCGAGCACGAAGGACCAGTAGGACGCCGAGAACACATGGACGACGTCCGCGTCGCGAAGACGGCGAAGGCTCGGCAGATAGAGCGCCTGGTTCAGGAGCGTCCGGACGTAGCGGTATCGCCGGGCCCAGCGAAGCAGCCGGGGAACGGGCGGATTGAACGGGATGAAGGTGACCTCGTGGCCGTCCCTCCGAAGCTCCGCGACCAGCGCGCGGGCCTGCACCCCCTGGCCGCCCAGGATGTCCAGGCTGAATGCGACCAGCGCGATTCGCGGACGGGTCATCCGCCCCTCACCGCCGGCGCCAGGGCGCGACGCTTGACGCGCGCCCTGATCTCGTCGAATCCGGACACCGACCCCGCGAAGCGCGCCAGGTCCTCCGGGCGCGCGACAACCCGGCGAAGCTCGAGACTCGGAGTGGACGGCATGTTGCCGCCGGCGACGGTCGTGACGGCGGCGACGTAGCCGGCCCGGGCCACGGCCGCCACGGTTTCCGCGGTGTAATCCTCGCGGCGACCGTTGGGATACGCGAAGTGGCGCACGGGAAGCCCGAGCTCTCGCTCTATCTGCTCCCGGCAGCCGTTGATCTCGACGCGGAGGCGCTCCGGAGCGACCCGGGAGAGGATCGGGTGGGTGCGCGTGTGCGCGCCCACGTCGAACCCCTCGGCGGCCAGCGCGCGCAGCTGGGCCCAGGTCATGGGCCGGTACGCGCCGGGTGGAGCGACGGGAATGTCGACTCCGAAGGCCTCGGCGATCGCGGCCAGGAGCTCGTCACGCTCGGCCACCGCGAGCCGCTTGGCGGCGTCGAGCCACTGCTCCCCGGCGTGACATCGATTCTTCTCCTCTCGCATCTCGAGGACGTGGATCGCTCCGCGATGTCTGAAGGCCACTCGGGCCCGCGGCGCATGCTCGAAGACGAACGCCCAGCGGTCGGTCCAGGGCCACAATCGGCCCTCGACGAAGTCACCGATCACGAAGAATGACGCGGGGACGCCGTAGCGCTGGAGCACGGGCGCCGCCAGCGTGAAGACTTCCCGGTAGCCGTCGTCCACCGTCACCGCGACCGTGTACGGTCGCACCACCCCGCGGCCGAGCTCGTCGGTCATCGTGCGCAGCGAGACGACACGGTAGTGTCGAGTCAGGTATTCCATCGCCTCGGCGAACGTTTGGATCGGCATTCCCTGCGGGTGACCCTCGCCGCTTCCCGAGAACCGGTGAAACGCCAGGATCACCGCCTGGCGCCGGCGAACGGCGTGCTGCAGCAGGCGAAAGAGCCCGACCCGAAAGCCGAGCCGCAGCGCCGCGAGCTTGAACGCTGACATGGATATCCAGTCTGGGATCGACCTAGAGCAGCTCGAGCAGCCCGGCGTCGATCCGGCGCGCCACCGCCGGCCACGTGAAGCGCTCGCGCACGCGCGCGCGGCCGCGCTCGCCCATGAGGCGCATCGTGTCGGGACGGTGGAGCAGATAGATGATTCGCTCGGCCAGCGCCCGGGGATCTCCGGCCGGCGCGATCAGCCCGGTCCTGCCGTCGACAATGATCTCGGGGATCGCGCCGCGGTCGCTCCCGACGCAGGGGAGCGCGTGCTCCATGGCCTCGAGAAAGACCTGGCCGAAGGGCTCGAACAGCGACGGCATCACGAACAGCGACGCGCGTGCGTAGAGCCGCGAGAGCTCCGCCGGCTCCAGGCGGCCGAGGAGCCGGACGCGCGGCGGCAGCGGGCGCGCGACCCGCGGCGGGCCTGCGATCACGAGCTCGGCGTCAGGAATCTCCGCCGCGACCTTCTCGAAGGCGGCCAGGAGCACCTCGCCCCCTTTGCGCTGGAACTCGTATCCGACGTACAGGATCGTCCGGCTGTCGTGTCGGGTGAGCGCGCTGTCCGGCGCGCGCAGGCTCGAGCCCTCGCCGACGGTGACGGCGCGCCCGGGCTCCACGCCGTAGTCGCGCAGCAGCGAGTCCCGAACCCACTCGCTGGCCGAGAACACGCGGCCCGCGTGCCGGTAGAGGCTCGCCTCGAGCGCGTACCACTTCGCGGCGCTGGCCGCGGAGGCGAAGTCGACCCCCGACAGGATCTCCCCTTCCCCCAGCTTGACCGTGCAATCGCAGAAGATCGCGTAGCGCGTGGTCGGGAGCGGCCACGCCGGCGCGAACATTCCGCCGCCCTGCAAGATGAGGTCGTACTTCGCGCCGGACTGCTCGATGAGGCGGCCGTAGCGCCGGCTCCGGTACCTGAAGGCGAACGCGGTCCGTGCGAGGCGGCCGGCGACGCGCTCGACCCGCTGCCGCCAGCGGGCCAGGCTCGGCCGAAACGCGCGCGCGCGCGCGTACCAGCGCAAGAGGGCCGGCTCGTCCACGTCGACCACCGTCGTATCCCACCCGAGGGCCCGCAGCTCCCGGTACAGGGCGTCCGCCCGCTTGAACCCGCGCACGTTGACGATCAGCAGGCGTCCGCGCGCCGTCTCCGCGGCGCCGGCGCCCGCCGGCTCGGCCCGCACGGTCGGCCGATCAGGAAGAAGCTCGAACACCGACTCGCTCGTCGAGAAAGGTCCGGCACCAGAGCTCGAAGGAAATCAGCGTCCAGACGTGGAAGTCGAGCTCCCGTCCCAGCTCGAGCCGCCGCACCAGCCGCTCGATGTAGGCCGCGTTGAAGATTCCGCGCCGGCGGCTCCTCTCGGAGAGCAGCAGCTCGCGCACGAAGCTCCCGAGCCGGCCCCGGAACCAGTGCCCGAGCGGCACCGCGAAGCCGTGCTTCGGCCGGTCGATGATCGCGTCCGGCAGGATCCCCCGCATGGCCTGCTTGAACACGTACTTCGTCGTGCCGCCGCGCAGGTTGAGCTCGGGCGGGATCGTCGCCGCGAACTCGACCAGCTTGTGATCGAGCAACGGCACGCGAGCCTCGATCGAGTGCGCCATGCTCATCCGGTCGACCTTGGTGAGGATGTCCAGCGGCAGGTAGCTTTTGAGGTCCAGGTACTGCAACGCCGAGAGCCACCGTCCGTTGGCCGCGGCCAGGTGCTGGGCTTCCGCGCGCCACGGATCGTGCTGCGCGAGCAGCGCGAACACGTCGTCGCGGAACAAGCGCTCCTTCTGGTCCCGCCGGAACAGCGTCGACGCGTCCAGGTAGCGCTCGTGGCCGACGAGCGCCAAGTGGCGCAGGAAGTTGCGGCCCCGCGCCCCGTCGGGCAGCGCCTCGCCGATGGCCCCCGCCAGTCGCCGCGCCGGCGCCGGCAGGAACCGGTACCGGCGCTCCCGGGCCTCGACGCGATACTTGTCGTACCCGGCGAAGAGCTCGTCGCCGCCGTCGCCCGAGAGCGCGACGGTGACGTGCCGGGAGGCCAGCTTCGAGACCATGTAGGTCGGGATCGCCGAGGGGTCGCCGAACGGCTCGTCCAGATACCAGGCGAGGTCATCGATGATCTCGAGGGCGTCCGGCTCGAGCAAGAGCTCGTGGTGCTCGGTCCCGAACCGCTCGGCCACGAGCCGCGCGTGGCCCGCCTCGTCGTAGTCCGGCTCCGCGAAGCCGATCGAGAACGTCTTCACCGGGCCAGGGTCCAGCCGCGCCATGGTCGCCACGACCGCGCTCGAATCGATGCCGCCGCTCAGGAACGCGCCCAGCGGCACGTCGCTCACGAGGTGCAGGCGGACGGATTCCTCGATGAGCTCGCGGAGCCGCTCCACGAAGTACGCCTCGGGCCGTCCGTACTCGGGCTCGAAGCGTGGATCCCAGTACCGTTCGGTGCGCACGCCCCGGCCCGGCGAGGCGAGCAGAATGTGCCCGGGCTCGAGCTTGCGGACGCCGTCGATGATGCTGTCCGCCGCGGGCGTGCACCCGAACGTGAAGAGGCGGCTGACCGCGCTCCAGTTGAGGTCGCCCTCGACGTCGACCGACTGCAGCAGCGCCTTCAGCTCCGACGCGAAGAGGAGCTTGCCGCCGGCCTCGGCATAGTAGAGCGGCTTGATGCCCAGCCGGTCGCGAGCCACCAGCAGCGTCCGGCGGCGCGCATCCCAGAGGGCGAAGGCGAACATGCCGCGCAGCTTCTTCACGCAGTCGGCCTGGTCCTCCTCGTAGAGGTGGACGATCGTCTCCGTGTCCGTCGCGGTGTAGAAGGCATGCCCACGCGCCTCGAGCTCGCGGCGGAGCTCCCGGAAGTTGTAGATCTCGCCGTTGAAGACGACCCACACCGTGCCGTCCTCGTTCCGGATGGGCTGGCGCCCGGTCTCGAGGTCGATGATCCGCAGGCGCCGCATCCCCAGGCCCACCCCCGGACCCAGATGAAAGCCGTCGTCGTCGGGGCCGCGATGGGAGATGACCCCGCACATTGCGCGCACCTCGTCCAGGGCGACTGGGCGCCCGTCGAGGCTCAGCGAGCCGGCGATGCCGCACATGTCGAATTGTCCGCACAGGACACTCGGCCGTCGCCGTACGGATTCACCGCCCGCGTACCCAGGACGCACCGCACCTTCACGCGCGTTCTCCCGCGCCCGCGCGGCGCGAAGACATGAATGGACGCTTGAGCCACCCCGCGACCTCGCCGATCTCGCCGACCAGCGCGCCGCCCTGCCAGAAGATGGCCGCCGCGTAGGCCGTCACGCCGAGGGCGGCGGCGAGAACCAGCCTCACGAGTCGCTCGGCGACGTCGGATGCGGGCAGCGCCCAGCGGACGACCATCACGAGCCCGGCCATCATCAGGCTCGCGATCAGGATTGGGCGCAGCTGGTCCAGCAGCGTGCGCCACCCCATCTCCAGCTCCTGGAGGGCTTCGCGGGCCATCCAGGCCATGACGAGCGGATAGACGACGATCCACGCGAGCGCCACGCCCAGGGATCCCCGCCAGGCGGCGCCGGCCCAGAACGCGAAGGGCATCACGAGCAACAACGCCATCGTCCACCGGAACAGAGAGCCGGCGCGGTACCGCGCGAGCAAGACCAGCGGCAGCAAGGTGTCGACCGAGCGAATCAGCCCGAGCACACACAGCGCGCGGAGCACGGGCACCACCGCCCCCCACTTCTCGCCGAGCGCCACCGCCACGAAGTCGTCGGCCACCAGCGCGATGCCGAGACCCAGCGGGACGGTCAACGACGCCACCAGGCGGAGCCCGCGCAGAAAAGACGCGCGCATCGTCGCGCGGTCCGCCTGGCACTCGGCCATGATCGGTAAGGCGAGCTGGTTCGCCACGACGGTGATCTTCTCGAGCGGCAGGCTGGCTAGCTGCTTGGCCATCGCGTAGAAGCCCAGAACGACCTGGCCGGAGACTTTCCCCAGCACGACCGCGTCGACCTGCTGGTACACGGCCCAGCCCGCTCGCGCACCGAACGTTGCGAGGCTGTAGCGGAGGATCGCGCGCAGGCGCGGGCTCCCCACTCGAAGACCGGGACACCAGCGGACGAGCCAGAAGCTGACAACGTCGTGGACCAGCGGCATCACCAGGCTTCCCGCCACGAGCGCCCAGACCCCGGCGCCGGACCACGCGAGGCCGAGCACTACCGGCATGGTCACCAGCATCGCGGCGCCCTCGACCTGCGAGACCCTGTCGAGCTGCAGGCGCTTCCTGAGCAGGCCGTCGGGAACCGTCCGCAGCGCGAGCAGCGGCAAGCTCAATCCGGCGACGGGGAGCACGCGCGAGAGCATCGGGCTGGCGAACCACGCCGCGATCGCCGGGGCTGACGCGTACAGGGCGAGGTACCCGACGGCCGACGTGCCCACGATGAGCCAGAAGCACGTGTTGAGCTCACGCTCCTCCAGCTCCGGGAACTGGACGATCGCGACGCCGAGGCCCATCTCCGCGATCAGCGCGACCGCGTACGTCCAGACACCCACCAAGGCCATGAGCCCGTAGTCCTCCGGAGCCAGGAGTCGCGTGACGACCAGCGTGGAGAGCAGCGAGAGCAGCTGGATCGCTCCGCGCGACCAGACGAGCCAAGAGAGCGACCGGGCGATGCGCTCCTTCATCGATGCAGGGACACCGGCTCGGTGGCTGAGACCGGGCGCTCCGGCGGGAGCGGACGTCCGCCCGTCCGGAAGTGCTCGACGACCTTCTCGATCATCTCCTCCAGCTGGACCCTGGGCTCGTACCCGATGTAGCGCTTGAGCTTCGCGATGTCGGGCACGCGGCGAGGCATGTCCTCGAACCCTTCCTCGTATGCCTTCTCGTACGGGATGCGTACGATGGCCGAGCGGCTCCCCGTCTTCGCCTTGACCATCCGCGCCAGGTCCTCGATGGCGATCTCCGCACCGTTTCCCACGTTGAACACTTCCCCGACCGCGTCGCCGCACTCGGCCAGCTTCACGAGCGCCCGGACCACGTCGCCGACGTAGGTGAAGCTCCGGGATTGCCGTCCGTCCCCGAACACCGTGATCGGCCGGCCGCTCAACGCCTGGTTCACGAACGTTGGGAGCACCATCCCGTACCGGCCCGTCTGTCGCGGCCCGACGGTGTTGAACAGCCGCACGATCACCACCGGGAGCTTCTTTTCCTTCCAGTACGCGAGCGCGAGGAACTCATCGACCGCCTTCGAGCACGCGTAGGACCACCGGCCCTTGACCGTCGGCCCCAGCACGAGATCGTCGTCCTCCCGGAACGGAACCCGGGACGACTTTCCGTAGACCTCCGACGTCGACGCGATGATGACCTTCTTCTTTTTCTTATCGGCCATCTCCAGGACGATCTCGGTGCCCTTGATGTTCGTCCCGATGGTCCGGACGGGGCTTTCCACGATCAGCCGCACGCCCACCGCGGCCGCCAGGTGGAAGATGACGTCGCACCGGTCTACCAGCTCGGCCAGGATCGGGACGTTCATGATCGAATCGATGACGTAGTGGAATCGTCCGTCGTCGGACGGTCCCCCACCGTAGACTTTCAGATGATCGATGTTCTCGATCGACCCGGTGGAGAGATCGTCGATGACGAGGACCTCATAGCCCGCCGCCAAGAGGGCCTCGGCGAGATGAGATCCGATGAATCCGGCTCCGCCCGTGATGAGCGCTCGACGGGGCGGGTCCGTCCATTGAGAATCCGGTGTGCGCAATGCAACCGCAGGGTGCGGCGTCATGGGGTCACCTCCAGGTGGGGTCGGACGACGGATGGATGCCGCCGACCCACCACTCTCCTTCCAATCTCGTGAGCAGCGCATGCCCCCGCTCGAAGCACTCGAGACACTCGGGTCGCTTCGAGTGCGCCAGGATCCAGGAGCCGCCGCTGCCGTGTAGCAGGCAGCGCGCCTGGCAGAACGCTTGAAGAGAAGCCGGGTCCAGCTGGCCGGACACGGCGACGGAGCCCTGCGCCCAGGCATCATGAAAGAGATGGTCGAGCACATCGGGCATCGCGCCGTCGCGGGCGAAGACCTGCACCACCTCGCTGATCGCGGCGGGATTCAGGTAGTAGAGGTAGTAGCCGGCGACCTCGCCGGCCGCGCCGCGAACGAGCGCCTTCCGGAGGCGCCCGCGATCCTTCCGGTCGGCCAGGATCGCGAAGAGCCACCGGGCCGAACGCTCGTCGTATCGGGGACCGAGCCAGCGGCCGCGCGAGACCTCGGAGAGGCACGCGAGAAACGCGCTCTCGGTCAGTTCTTCCCCCGCGGCGCGGGGCGCTGCGAGGCGGAAGGGCCACTGCGGCAGTTGCCCGAGGAGGCCGTCGATCGCGACACACACCGGCGTCAGGGCCCGCGCGACGATCGACGCGGTGCCGTGCCGCGCCAGGAAGGACGGCACGAATCGGCCCGGACGCAGGGGCCGTGTCCAGCGGATGCTGTAGAGTAGTAGCGTCGTGCCGCCGAGCCCCTCCCAGATCGTTCGCACGAGGCCCATGCCCTCGGTGAGCGACAGGTCCTGCGCTCCTGAGAAGAAGGCCCTGGCGAGCTGGAGCCCCACCCGTCCGCGCCGGTGCGGATGCACCATGAACTGGGAGGCGATTGCCACCCGGAGCGGCAGCCCGTTCATCACCATCGGCCGTGGCATCACCCCGAGGAAGCCGATGATCCGTTTTTCGTCGTCCTCGTATACCAGCGACGGCAGCTCGTCGTCGCGCCAGGGATTGTCGAGGAATATGTCGCCGACGTACCGGTCGAACTGGCCGGGAGCGCGATGCTGCGCCCGCCCGAACACCAGCCGGTGCAGGTCCGCGACCTGCCGCAGGTCGGTCTCGTAGACGAACGGACGGACGCCGCTCATGTCATCGGTCCGGTGGAGCCACCCGGGCCGCGTCGGTCCCGGTGGCCTCGTCGGGCGAAACACGGGTGGCGAGGCGCTGGTGCACGATGGCGCTGATCCCGTTGATGGTCGTGAACTCGTCGCTGAACACATCGTCGTCTTGCAGCCCCACGTCGAACGTGGACTCGAGGAAATCGATGAGCTCGACCACGCCGGCCGAGTCCACGAAGCCCGAATCGTAGAGTTGAGCGTCCCGGTCGAATCCGCTGTCCCCTTCTCGTATGCTGAATGCGGATCGAAGAAAACGTTCGAGGGCCTCGCCGATCTCAGTCGGCTTCGGGACCATGGCGCCTGTTTCTTCCGTGCTGGAACTCCCTCAGAAAGCGGTAGCGGCCCAGCCGGATGAACCCATCGAGGGACCGCTCGTCCTCGACCACGAGCCGGCGGCTAAAGGCGCGACGGAGCCAGCGCGCATCGCATCCGGCCCGCTGGAGCGTCGACACGATTCCTCCGGGTCCGGTGGCGTCGCCGATCTGCGCTCTCGCCTTGGTCCGGGCGAAGAGAAAGGACGGCAGGAGCTCGCCGGCGATCTCGCGGGCGAGACGCTGCTTGGCGCCCTCGCCGCCAATGAAGGCGGCGGGCAACGACAAGAGCTGGTCGACCACCAGGCCATAGGGCTGGACGACATCGATCCCGTGGTGGCCAAAGACTCCCACCTCTCGATCTCCCGCATCGAGCCCCTGCACCAGGGCGGCGCGCAGGCGCTCGGGGCCGACCCGCGGCAGCGTGTAGATCTCCCGGCCCGCGTGGGACAGGGGCGCGTAGTCGGCCAGGAGCTCGTTCATGAGATCGCCGGTGAGGACGAGCGGAGGCTCCTCGCCGCCGGCCGGCGGCGCATCGCGCACGATCGCGCGCGCGATGATCTCGTTCACGATGGCGCAGTGGACGTTGAACTCGCGCCAGTCCTGGCCGTAGCACAGGGCGTCCTCCAGGACGCCGAGGACCTCGTCGGGCGTCGCCGGCACGAAACGGAGCGAGACGCCCAGGAAATCCGCGACGCGGCGCGCGGAGCGCACGTCCTCGCTTTCCGGCGCGTCGGATCCGGCGTAGCCGTAGGTATAGGCCGTCACGCTGGAGAAGTGCTTCGTGGCGAGCGCCGCGACCATGCTGCTGTCGAGACCACCCGATAGGGAGACGCAGACCCTCCGGCGCCCGAGGTCGGCAGCCAGCCTGGCGAACCACAGCTCGAGATGCTCGCGGATGCGGCGCGCCGCCGCGTCCAGTGCCGGCGCCTCCCGGCGCGCCGCCGCGTCCGGGTGGAAGTATCGCCGGAGGCTCAGCGTGCGCCCGTGAGGATCGATCTCGACGAAGTGACCGGCCGGCACCGAGTAGACGGTCTCGAACGGAACGCCGGGGCTCACGAGGTCGACGAGATAGTTGGCCGCCATTACGGTTCCCGCCTCGTCGATGGCGAAGAAGAGCTTGTTGACCCCCAGCGGGTCGCGGACGAGGATGAGCGTGTCCCGCGGCGCTGGAAGCGCCAGCGAGAACTGCCCGCGCAGGGTCGCGAGCATCGCGGTGAGGCCACCGGTGTCCTCCGTCGGGACCGTCGGCTGGAAGCGCGCGTCGGCCCAGTAGAGATTCCGGATCCGTAGCATGGACTCGACCATCTCGGGCTGGCTCACAGCGCGTCCAGCACCCGCGCGAACGCCGGCAGTCCCTCGGCCACCGAGGCCGGCCGCGCGGTGAGGGAGATGCGAAAGTACCCGGTCTCGTGGAACAAGGTCGACGGCACGACCAGCACGCCGCGCGAGGCCAGCAGCTCGGCGAACTTGAAGTCGTCGGGAATCGGGGACCGGGCGTAGACGAAGAAGGTCGCCTCGGCCTTGCAGACCTCGTAGCCGTACCCGGTCAGCGCGGTTCTCACCGTCTCCTGTTGCTGGGCCAGAGCGTCCAGGTGGGGCCGATAGTCTAGGAGCCGGCACACCGCGCGTTGCATCAGGTCGGTCGGCGCGCAAAAGCCCATCAGCCTCACGCCGCGCTCGAGAGCCCGCCGGACCTCGTCGTTCTCCGGCATCCGCGGAGACACCGCCACGAAGCCCGTGCGTTGCCCCTGGAGCGCCAGAACCTTGCCGAAGGAGTAGACGCTCAGGCTCCGCGGATAGGAGAGCAACGGGCTGTGGAAGGACGCTCGGCTCCAGACGAGCCGCCGGTGGACCTCGTCGCTGATCAGATAGATCCGGGTCCCGAATCGAGCCTCCGCCTCTCGCAGGAGCTTCGCCAGGTCGCCGATCTCGTCCTCGCCGTACAGCACGCCGGTCGGACAGCACGGCTGGCTGAGGAGAACTCCCCTGGTTCGCGGGCCGAGGGCGCGGCCGACGGCGGCCAGGTCGATGTGCTTGTCCGGCGCCGGAGCCACCGGGCACATGGGAACGCCCAGGTTCGAGAGATAGAGGGGGTAGTCGTGCCAGCAGGGCGTCAGCACGATCACCTCGTCGGCAGCGCCGAAAAGCGCCCGGAACGCGATGTTCAGCGCCGCCATCGCGCCGGGGGTCATCACGACGTCGCGGTACGTCCACGGCAGCCCGTCCTCGCGGTTGAGGTCGGCGGCGATCAGACGGCGCGTGATCGTTCGGCCGCCGTAAGGCGTGTACTGGAACGACAGCTCCCGATCCTCGCGGACGGAGAGCTCCAGCGCGCGCAGGACTTCCTCGTCGGGCCCCTCGTGGGCGTTCGCGTACGCGAGGTCGACACAATGGCGCCCGAACCGCCGGATCGTCACGCCGATCAGCCGCTCGAGCCGTTCCTGCGGCTCGAGCAGCGACCGGAGATGGTCGAAATTCTTCACGATGCGCTGCTCCGCGCGACGGCCGGAGACGACCGCCCTTCGAGATACGCCGCCCGGAGCGCGGGACGATCCGGCTTCTGTGACGTCGTGAGCGGCAGCTCGTCCACGCGCCAGATCACGCGCGGCTGCATGTACCCGGGCATCGCGCGCCGGCAGAACTCGCGCAGCCCTTCCTCCCGGAAATCGCCCGGATCCCGCGGGACCACCGCGACCACGATGTCGCTGTCGACCTCGTCGTGCGGCACGGCGAACGCGCCGGCGTGGGCGACGAGCCCGGAGGAGAAGATCGTCGTCTCGATCTCGTCCGGGCTCACCCGGAAGCCGCTCGACTTGATGAGCTGGTCCCGTCGTCCCACGAAGTACAGGTAGCCCTCGGCATCCGTGCTGACGAGGTCCCCGGAGTAGACGACGACTTCGCGGCTCCCGGCGCGCGCCGGCTCGAACGGATGAGGCCGGAACACCGCGGCGGTGGCCTCGGGATCGCGCCAGTAGCCCATCGCGACGTTCGCGCCGCGATGCACGAGCTCACCGACCTCACCCGGCTGGCACGCTCTCCCGCGCTCATTGACCACGAGGATCTCCACATCAGGGATCGCCTTGCCGATCGAGGAGGGCCGGCGATCGACCTCGTCCGGCGGCAGGTAGGTCGACCTGAAGGCCTCGGTCAGGCCGTACATCAGATAGACCGCCACGTGAGGGTGCGACGTCCTGATCAGCCGGACCATGGGCTCGGGCAACCGCCCGCCGGTGTTGGTGACGTACCGGAGACTCGGGAACGTCATCTTCAAGAACGGCGAGTGTCGCTGCGCCAGCTGCAGCCACAGGGTCGGGACCCCGGCCATCCCGGTGACGTTCTCGCGCCGGAGCGTCCGGCAGATGTCCGCGGGAAACATGGAGCGCTGAACGACCAGGGTGCCGCCCGCCAGCAGCGCCGTGAGGAGCTGATTGAGCCCGCAGTCGAAGCTGAACGGGAGCAGGCTCACGATGACGTCCCGCTCGGAGACGTCGAGATAGTCCGCGACGATCTGCGCGCCCGAGAGAAGATTCTTGTGGCTCAGCATCACGCCCTTCGGCAGTCCCGTCGAGCCGGACGTGTAGATGATCAGCGCCAGGTCGGCGCCGATGGCGCGCTCCGGCATGGCGAGCGGCGTCGTGGGGCTGAGCCGATCGAGGTTCACGATTCGCGATTCGTCGGCCAGCGGCTCGGCCGCGTGGAGCAGCTGCCGGCTGTCGGTGGCGAGGAGCGCGGCTTGGCTGTGCTCGATGATGTATCGCGCCTGGCTGCCCCGAAGCTGCTCGTTGATCACCACCGCCACGCCCCCCGCGAAGTGGGTCGCGAAGAGAGCGACCACGGCCTCCACGGAGCGGCGAAGGAAGATCCCGACACGGTCGCCCCGCGCGAGCCCCGCGTCCTTGAACGAGGCGGCCAGGCTCAGGGATCGCTCGAGGAGATCGCCATAGGTGACACGGCGCGTACCATCGACGATAGCCACCCGCTCGGAGGCGGCCGTGCCTCGATGGCGAACCAGGAGGTCAGGAACGGTATACATCCGAGCCTCCGAGAGCCAGCGACCGTATCAAGACGAAGCCGATCCACCATTCGGCTTCCAGTCTCGTCAGGAACGCGTCCCCGCGATGAATGGCGCGGAGGATCTCCGGGTCCCTCGAGTGAGCCATGAGCCACGAGCCGTCCCCACGGGTGAACAGACAATGCTTGGCCCCCAGAGCCGGAAACAGTCGCGAATCCAGCAGCCCCGAGACGGCCGTGAGCCCGCGGCGATGGGCGTCGCTGAAAAGATGGTCGAGGACCGCATCGATCGACTTCGGATGGGCCACGATCTGGACGACGTCGCCGACGCCCGTCGCGCCCTGGTAATAGAGATAGCCGCCGACGATCTCGGCCCGCGCGTCGCGTACGATCGTCCCTCGCAAGGCGGCGTCGCCGGTCTGGCGTCCCAGCAGATCCAGCAGCCACTTCAGCGACCCGGCGTCATAGATCGGGCGCAACGCTCGGTCGCGCGCGAGCTCGGACACGCAGGTGCCGAGCGTCTCCGGCTCGAGCGGCTCTGCGGACAGGCCGGTAGCCGAACGCCGGAAAGGGCGGATCCGCCCGGCCAGTGCGTCGGCGGCGCGACAGACGGGCGTGAGCGCGGCCGCGATTCCGCCGGCCAGTCCGCGCCCTCGCAGCGATCCCAGGACGTAGCGACTCGGTCGCAGGATCCGCGTCCAGCCCATGCTATGCAGCAGCGACGTCGTGCCGCCGACCGCTTCGAAGATCCGGCGCGACTCGGTCGTGCACTGCGAGATCGACAGATCCTGCGATCCTGACAGGAACGCGCGGATCAGCTCAACGCCGGCCAGCGTGGCGCGGCCGTCCGGATCGACCATCACCGTGTGGCTGACCGCCGCCACGATCGAGCGCCCATTCATCGACATCGGACGCGGGACCACGCCGAGGCAACCGAGGATGCGCCCGTCACTCGCCTCGTAGACGAGCGAGGGGAGGCGGTCGTCGGGCCAGGGATGACAGAAGAACACTTCGTGTAGCGCCGCCTGCAGGCCATCCAGGGCTCGCGTCCGGTGGCCGAACACCTTCGCGTACAGCTGGGCGACCCGGAGAACGTCCTCCGGGAGAATCCGCCGCACGAATCCCATGGCCGCCCCGGCTCTACCCGACATGCGCGGATTGACCAGCGCTGACCGAGGCCAGCGGGGTCCAGTAACGACTGGGCGCGAATCGAGGGCCGCGCCGCTGGGCCCACGTCGCCAGCTGCCCGACGATCGTGTCCGTGCCGACGCGGCGGGCGTATTCCAGCGGCCCGCCGAGCGCCTGGGGCCACCCGATACCCAGGACCGCGCCGAGATCGGCATCGTCGGTCGAGGCGACGACGCCCTCGGCGAGACAGTGGCCGATCTCGTTGACCATCTGCCAGACCGGACGGGTGCAGACGTCCGTGGAACTGGGGAACCCGCGCGCGCTCCGGCCGAGCAGGGGGTAGACACGCGTGTCGACCACGCGTCCCTCGGGATCGACGTAGAACCCTTTCGCGTCGGCCCGGCGGCTGCGCCCGTGGCCGAGGTACCCCGCCTCCAGCAAGGTCCGCAGGCGCTCCACAGATGCGACGCGCACCCCGAGGTGTCCGGAGATCGCGTCATGCACGCCCCGGAGGATCTCGACACCCACCGCGTCCATCAGCCGAAACGGGCCCATGGCCCAGCCGAAGGCCTTCATCGCGCTGTCGACCGACTCGATCGAGGCGCCCTCCTCCACCAGGGCCATCGCCTCGTTGAGGTATACCAGCAAGATCCTCGTCGTGAAGAAGCCGGGGCTGTCACGCACGGTCAGTGGCACCTTGCCCTGCCAGGACGCCATCGCGAGCGTCCAGCGCAGCGTGCGCTCGCTCGTCGCCGCCGCGGTCGCGATCTCGACGAGCCGATACCGGTGGGCGGGCCAGAAGTAGTGCGTGCCGATGACCCGGTCGGGCCGCGCGGCAGTCGCGGCGACCCGCGCGATCGGGATGGACGAGGTATTGCTGCCGATGATGCAGTCGGGAGCGACGACCGCCTCGACGGCCGCCAGCACATCCTGCTTGGTTTTCAGGTCTTCGGCGACGGACTCGATGACGCACTCCACTCCGTCGAGGTCCGCGTAGCTCGGCGTGAAGCGGATGCTGCGCAGCCTGGCGTAGGCGTCGGCCGCGCAGAGGCGCCCGCGTTCGACATCCACCATGTAACTCCCGCGCACCGTGTCGACGGCGCGCTGGACGCCGCCCGGGCGCGGCGCGACAACGACGACCTGGGCGCCCAGATCGGAGAGGAGCCGCACGACTCCGGACCCGATGGTTCCGGCCCCGACGACGCCAAATCGGCGAACCGGCGCGCGCTCGGTCATGTCGAGGCTCCCGCCAAGCGTCATAGCAGAGGCGTCCCGCTTTTCTTGTAGTCGTACCACTGGTAGGTCACGGCGCCCCAGGCCATGCCCGCCCCGACCGAGGGCATGACGAGCCAGTCCCCGTCGCGGAACTTTCCTTGCTCCAGCGCAACCGGAATCGACGCGGCGGAGAGGTTGCCGGTGTGCGGGTACGTGACGACGAACTTTTCCATGCTGAGTCCGAGACGCTCGGCGACCTTCTCGAGGATGTTGAGCGACGCCTGGTGGGGAACTACCCAGGCAATGTCGTCGAGGGTCAGGCCCGCGCGCTCGACCGCCGCCCGCGCGCAGAACGCGGCGCGCTCGACCGCCCAGCCGTGGATCTCGTGGAACATGAGCTGCCAGTAGTGGAGGCCGCAATCGAGCACCTCCTGAGAGAACGGCATCTTGCCGGCGCCGCCCGGCACCCTCACGTAGTGGCCCAGGTGCCCATCCGAGCCGGTGACGAACGACCGGACGCCATGGCCGTCGTCGGCCTTCTGGCGGCGAAGCACCACGGCGCCGGCGCCGTCCCCGAAGATGCTGAACGGCATGAACTTCCGCGGATCGCACAGCCGCGTCAGCGTATCCGCGCCGACCACCAGCGCGTTCACGTAGCCGTGCGCGTCGAGCAGGCCGCAGGCGACGAGCAGGCTGTCCACGAATCCGGAGCAGGCGGCGTCGAGCTGAATGACCTTGGCCGTCGAACCGAGACTCATCTGCACCAGCATCGCGGCCTGCGGCAACCGGTAGTCATTGGTGATCGTGGCCATCACGATGACGTCGACATCGCGAGGATCCAGCCCCGCGTCATCGAGTGCCCGACGCGCCGCCACCGTCGCCATGTCGGAGGTGCACTCACCGGGGCGGGCCCAGTGGCGTGAGATGGCGCCGTGCCGGGCGCGCGCCCACTCGTCGAGGCTCACGCCGGTCTTCGCGCGGTCGTAGTCCAGCTCCATCGCTTCGAGGTCGTCGTTGGTCACGATGCGCTCGGGCAGATACGTCCCAATGCCCACGATGACGTTGCTCATGGCGTCCGCTCCTTTCCGGCATCACCAGGCGCGGCGTCGGGCGCCGCGTGAACTCGAATGCCGGCGGTGAGGCGTCGGTATTACGGCTCGCGAGCCACCGCGGTGGGGGCGCTCTCGGCGAGCGGTGTCGCGCCGCCGTCGTCGAGGAGAAAGGCGGCGATCCGTTCGACGGATCTGAAGCTATCGATCTCGACCTGCTCCAGCGTGATCTTGACGCCGAATTCCTTCTCCACGTGGAGCACCAGCTCCACGAAGGCCAGGGAATTCAGCACGCCGGTCTCGAACAGATCCGTCTCGGGCGACGGGATCTCGACGTTGAGGCTCCTCAGGAACCAGTCGGCGATTCGTCGCTGGACAGCGGCCCGGTCCATGCTCAGAGCTCCTTGTGCTCGGACGCGAGGAGATCCATCCACAGGCGGTCGTAGGCTTGGCCATCGATGTAGTGACACCGGCGTTGCCGGCCGATAATCCTGAAATTGAGGCGCATCGCGATGCCGACCGAGGGATTGGGCGGATCGGTGTCGACGGCCCAGCTCGTCACCGCCTGGAGGCCCAGATCGCGAAAGGCCAGTGTGAGCACGCCGGCGGCCGCCCGGGTGGAGTAGCCACGTCCGCGGAACGCCTTGTCCCCGGCGACGAACCAGAACCGCCCGGTCTTGAACAGTCGATTCACGCTGTCGAGGCCCGCGACCCCGATCGGCGTGCCCTCGTCGGAGGTCCACACGCGGATGAAGTAAGTATCCCGCTGGGTCATGATCTTGAGCCACTCCGGGCTGACGATCTGCTTGCCGTCGCCGAAGTCCAGCCACTGGTAGTTCTCTTTCTGGCCGAGCCACCCGGCGACCACATGGAGGAGCTCAGGACTATCGATTGGCTTCAGTTGCATTGGCCTCGAAGACCTCCTTGAGACGGCGCCGATCGGTCTTGCCGTTGGCGTTCCGAGGAAAGCGATCGAACGCCCGCCAGCGGGCCGGCAGCATGTACGGCGGCACCGCGTTGCTCAGCTCGCGCCGGAGCGCTGCCGGCGTGAGGGCCGCGCCGGGCGCGGGGACGTAGGCACAACAGATCGTCGTGCCCTCGAATCCTCCGGAGGGAATCGCGACGACTGCGCACTCCTGTAGCCCGGCGAGCGCGTTGAGCGCCGCCTCGATCTCGCCGAGCTCGATGCGATAGCCGCGGCTCTTGATTTGGGAGTCCGTGCGCCCGAGGAAGTACACGAGCCCGTCGTCGCCGACCCTGGCGAGATCGCCGGTCCGGTAGATCCGCCCGGGCGCCTTCGCACGGCTCGGATGAGGCCGGAACGCCTCCGCGGTCCTGGCGGGATCGCGCCAGTAGCCGGGGCTGAGCCCCACGCCGCCGATCCACAATTCCCCCGCCTCGCCGGGCAGGACCGGCTCCATCGACGCGTCGAGAACGAGGAGCTCCTCTCCGTCGCAGGCGACGCCGATCGGGATCGGCGCGTGCGGATCGGGCGGGCATCCGGGAACCGTGTAGTAGCTACTGGCGATGGTCGCTTCGGTCGGACCGTAGAGATTCGTGAAGCGCACGTGGGGCAGCCGCTCCATCCAGTACATCAGCGACGGCGTGGGCAGGACGTCGCCGCACCAGAGGACGCGCCGCAGGGTCGGAAAGTCGCCGCGCCTCACCACGTCGAACTTGGCCAGGTAGTTCAGCACCGACGGGACCGAGAACCACTGCGTCAGCTCCGCGTGCCGGACGAACTCGGCCAGCTGATTGGGAAGGAGATTGAGCTCCGGCGGCACCAGGTGCAGCCGCCCGCCGACGGCGAAGGTGCCGAAGATGTCGAACACCGACAGGTCGAAGTTGAGCGGGGCGTGCGCCGACGCGCGCTCCGACGAGTCCATGCCGAAGTAGGTCGTCGCCCAGCCGACGAAATGGATCACGTTGTCGTGCGTGATGACGACACCCTTGGGAATCCCGGTCGAGCCCGAGGTGAACAGGATGTGCGCCGGATCGTGACGGGTGTTCTCGTACTCGAGCGGATCGTCCGAGCAGCTCTGGAGATCGCCGAGTCCGAAGCCACCGCCGCCGAAGGGGCCCACGTGCAATGGCTTCGCGTCCATCCATCCGACCGCGATCGAACCCACCGACCGGTCGTCGTCGACGAGCGCAGCGAGCAGATCCGTGACCGGCCCGCCCGCGAGGAGCCAGGCGCTGTCACATGCCTCGAGGATCTTCGCCAGGCGGCGCGGCGGACTTGCCGGATCGAGCGGCACGTAGACGCAGTCGGCCTTGTAGATTCCGAGCAGGCTGACGATCGCCGTCGGCGACTTGGGCATGAGCAGCGCAACGCGCTCGCCCCGCCGGCAGCCGCCCCGCTTCAGTATCCGCGCGAGCCGGTTGGACAGAGATTCCAGCTGGGCATAGGTGAGCGTCTCGCGCTCGCCGACAACGGCGACCGCATCAGGCCGCCGGCGCGCCTGACGGCTCACCCACTCGTGGAGTAGCTCTGGCATCGTGCTGTCTCGAGCGCCCGTCGAAAGGCGCGCATGGTGTGCTGGAGATCCTCGAGGCTGACCGGCACGTCCAGAATGAAGGTCCGGTAGCCGACCTCGAGATACGTGGCAAGCTCATCCCCGACCCGATCGTGACTGCCGACCAGATAGGGACACATGGTCTTGTAGTTCTGAAACGGGACGAGCCAGTAGGGGCTCCGCGCGCCGAGGTCGCTCAGCTTCGACAGCTGCTTGTGCCAGACCGAGTCCGACACCTTCATCGCGAGCTGGTGGGAGAGCTGCCCTCTCCGGTCCTCGGGGAAGCGGGCGTTGGCGACCTCCCAGGCTTCGTCGTCGCGCTCGCGGCTGATGACGCCCACGCGGATCCCGGCACTCGTGACCCCGTCGGGCGCGGCGGCCGCGTACTCACTGGCGGGCTTCGGGTATTCGATTGCGGTGGCGCCGAGCGCCCGCGCGGTCACCAGGCCCGCCTCGGACGAGCCCGACACGAAGATGCCCGGGAACAGGCTCCCGTCCAGCGGCGGCGTCAGCTTGAGGAGGGTCACCGTGTAGAACTCGCCCGCGTAGGTCACCGGAGCGGAGCTGCCGAGAAGCCGCTGAACGATGGTCGTGTACTCGCCGAGCCGGTCGTAGCGTCGGTCGTGGGGTGCGGTGTCGTGCAGGGCCGTCAAGTCGTTCTTGAAGCCGCCCGCCACCATGTTGAGGTACAGGCGCCGGCGGTAGAGGTGTCCGATCGAGGTGACCAGCTTCGCGACCGAATAGGGGTGCATGTACACCGGCTGGACCGCCACGAGCGGAGACAGCGACGTCGTCTGCTGGACGATCGTATGCGTGACGAGCCACGGATCGACCTGCGCGTTGTCGGCGTAGACCAGCATCCCCCGGCAGCCCGCCGCTTCGCTCCAGTGGGCCGCGACGACGACGGCGTCGAGGTACGTCCGCCCGTCGCCTCCGCTCCACGGCGGGCACGTGGAGAAGATTTCGATCGACGAGGCGCTCGGGCGGTTCTGCATCGTCCGCTCTTCAGCCTTGTCGATCGCGGGAGACCGCGGCGCGCTCGTGGTCCGCCCACACGCTTCGGACGGCGACCGCCAGCGCTGCGAAGTAATAGAAGTAGAGGTGATAGGCCACCGGGTGGAAGAACGCCGCCACCGCGAACGCCACCAGGCTGATCTGGATCCCTTCGGCGAGCAAGAACAAGTCGCGCGCACCCGGGACCCGGGCGGAACCCCGGTGCACCTCCATCACGGATTTGATGGACGCGCCCAGCAGTAGAACGAAGAGGACGAAGCCCGGGAGACCCAGCTCGACGGCGTACTCGAGGTACACGTTGTGGATCGCGCTCCAGCCGAAACCCCGCTCGTGGTTGAGGGCCAGCGCGTTCATTCCGACGCCGCCGCCCACGATCGGGTTGGCGACGACGAACCGGATCGCGGTGAAGGTGTCGTCCCACCTGAGCCGCGCCGAGCGGGTGACGTCCGAGTCGAGATTCGTAATGGTCGCGAGGCGGTCGGTGTATCCGGACGGCAGAAGGGGCAGGCAGGCGATCGCCAGAACGAGCGCCGTCCACGCCCACACGCGCTCCGGTCGCCTCCGGAGCTTCCAGAGATAGATCCCGCCGATCGTCGCCAGGGTCAGGAACCCGCCGCGCGAGAACGTGAGGATCACCGCAAGGACGTCGAGCGCGATCACGGCGAGAAGCATGATCCGGAGCGCCAGGCGTCGTGCGCCCAGGAAGAGCGCGACGCCTAGCGGGATGAGCATGTTGAGCATGAGGGCGAGGTCGTTGGGGTTCCCCGTGAGCGGGGCGTCGTAGCCGACGATGCGCTTCGGGAACTGGGCGGCGAGCCCCGGAAGGGACGACGCCGAGAGGAAGTGCACGACCGCGGTTCCGGCCACGGGAAGGGCCATCAGGCAGAGCCCCCAGAAGACCTGGTAGAGCCGCTTCGAGGTATCCACCACGTTGCTGAGCAGCCAGAAGACGGCCAGCGACTTGAGGTAGAACCCGAGAACGAAGGCGACGCTGCCACCGGGCCAGACGGACAGCGGGATTGTCATGATCGCCCACCCGGCGAGCGCGGCCGTCAGCCCGATCTCGCGCGTGAGGAGCGTGAGCCGCTGCCGGCGGACCAGCCGATCAATCAGATACACGATGATGGCAAGCGACGCCGTCACCAGCGCGATGCGCAGCGGCGCCAGCGATGGAAACAGCTCCTGCGGCGCAACCAGCAGGATGAACGAGAAGCTCATGAGGGCCCAGAACGGGATCGAGCTCCCGTCTCTGGAAGGCGGCACGCTCTCGGTGACGTCGGAGAGATTCCGCACGTCGACCGGGGGAGTGGCACGCCACCAGGTCTCGTCGTGAGCGCGATGGAGTCGGTAGCTCGATGTCATGATCAGTGTGCGGCCCGTCGCCGCAACTCCACAGTGACGCGATCTACGGCCGGACGACCCGGCCCGCCGACACGCATGCCCCAGGTCACGTTGCCCGTGTCCACCACCAGCCGGGCACCTTCCACGACGTGCCGGTAGTCGACCACGGGATGATCGGTCAGGATCAGCACGCCGTCGGCCGCCTCAAGGTCGGTGTCCAGGCCCGTGACGGAGAATCCCGCGCGAACGAACTCGGCCGCGAGCGGGAGACCGACGTAGCCTTGGCCGATCACGCCCACCCGCGCGGTCCGGCTCTGGATGGCGGTGATCAGCGTCGCCTCGATCATGTTGCCGTCAGGCCGCCCGCCCGGCGGGCTCTTCGAGTCGACCCTCACGGGCGCTCGCCGCGTCCGCCGTGCTCGAGCCGCGGCCCGAGAACATCGTCCTGGCCGTCTCGAAGACGACGCGAAGGTCCAGCCAGAGCGACATGTGCTTGATGTAGTACAGGTCGTACCCGATCTTCTCGAGCTCTTCCTCGAGCGAGTTGGCGTATCCGTAACGGACCTGCGCCCACCCGGTGATGCCCGGCCGGATCGCGCAGCGCAACGAGTAGTACGGGATCGCTTCGCCGGATCGTTCGCTCATGTTTCGTGCCGTCAGCATCAGGAGCTGGAAGTTCGTCACCGGATGCGGTCGCGGGCCGACGAGGTTCATGTCGCCTCGGAGGACGTTCACGAGCTGGGGCAGCTCATCGAGCCGGTATCGCCGGAGCCACCGGCCGACCCGGGTGATCCGATCGGTGTTGTCACGCACCCACTCGGAGCTCGGTCGTTGGATCGGGTCCATGGTGCGGAACTTGATCAGCTTGAACGGCCGCCCCAACCATCCCACGCGCTCCTGAACGAAGAACACCGGGCCCCCTGAGCCCACCTTGACGAGCAGCGCGACGAGGCCGAAGACGGGGGCCAGCACGATCAGTCCGACCACCGCCATTAAAACGCTGAGCGCTCGCGCCAGGGCCAGCTGCCCGCGGGACTTCGCGAACTCGCGAGAGAAGATGAGGCTGCTCGGCGGGACCGTCTCGAGGGCGAGCTTCCCGGTCAGGCGCTCGAGGGTATCGGCGCCGTCCTCGACCACGATTCCGCGTGCCCTTGACTCGAGCAGGCGGCAAATCGGCAGGCGCCCCCGCCTCTCGGAGAGCGCCACGACGATGCGATCGGGACGGGTTTCCTCGATGAGGCGACCGATGTCCTCGAGCGTTCCCAGATGCGGACAGTTCGACAGCCACCCAGGCGCGGGGGGCGCATCACCGACCACGCCGGCGACGGTGCACCGCGGCTCCGGCTGCCGCTCGATCTCCTTGACGATCGCGCGCGCTAGCGAGCCGGTCCCCAGGAGCAGCACGCGCTCGGGACCGCCGCGTCCGCCGCCCCGCCACGTGGCGCGCAGCCCGATCAAGAAGCCGACGATGACGACAAGTCTCTCCATGAGTAAACTTCAGCCGAGCGAGTAGCGACGCAACCCGGTGAGCACGACCGGCAGCCCGGTGCCGCCGCCCAGCGCGACGATGTTCACGGGCTCCTCCACGGACGGCGCCAACGAGCGACAGGAGTCGGCTCCGCTACGCGGTAATAGCTGGAGCGGGGGGCGACGTCGCCGTTGAACACGAGGCCCGCTAACTTCGCCGGATCGATGAGGTTCAGCGTCTCCGCCAGCATGCCGCGCGGAGTCCGATGTGTCGCGACCACGACCACGAATCCGTCCACACACTTCGTGAGCAGCCGGCAGTCAGGGACGGGGACGAATGGCGGCGCGTCGAGCACGACGAAGTCGTAACGCCGCCGCGCTTCGTTGAGCAACTCCTCCAGTCTGGGCGACGTCAGGATCTCGTACGGGACGGCCTCGGGCCCGCCGGCCGGCAGCACCGAGAGGTTGAATCGCGCAATATGCTCCACCGTGTCCTCAAGCTTGACGCCCGGATCCAGGAGCGCGTCCAGTAGACAGCGCTTGGAGTGGGCGAGCCCGAGGTGCCGCGCCACCGCCGGCCGGCGAAGGTCGATGTCCACCAGCAGGACGCGCGCGTCGGTGGACTGCGCGAGGGCCCCTGCGAGGTTGATCGCGGTCGTGGTTTTGCCGTCGCCCATGCCCGGGCTCGTGACCGACACGATCTGGAGGTGGGCGTCCTTGTGCAGCGTCTCCACGGCGTGGCGGAGCACGCGATACTCTTCCGCTTCGAACGACGCGGGCTCGAGCAGGCTGACGAGATGCAACTCGACGCTCGCAGAGCGCAGAGACGCGGCTACCGCGGGGCGAGGGGCCAAGGCTGGCGGCGGGAGGCGCGGCTCCATCATCGGCGGGGGCTCGGCGGAGGCTGGAGCCGGCACGGAAGGAGTCGCTGACCGCTCGGCTCGCTGGAGAGCCTCGAAGAATTTGCTCATCGGAGGACGAGCTCCCGCATCTGACGCACGAGCGTCCGGAGATGCGTGGTGTCGAGCCGCGCCGACCTCGTGAGCCGGGGCAGGCCGCGGCGGACCGGGTCGACCGACTCGATCGCCTCGGCGACGATATCGACCTCGATCCGCCGCCGCTGTTCGGCCAGGCCGATGACGAGACAGTGGTCACAGAGCACATTGATACGTCGAGGGATTCCCCGAGAGTACGCGGCGATCTGGGCCCGGGCCTGATCGCTGAACAGATCGCCGTCGCGCGAGCCGGCGACCCGTAGGCGAGTCTGGATGTAGTGACTGACCTCCTCGGACGACAACGCGTTGATATTGCACTGCAGCTCCACCCGCTGGCGAAGCTGCCTGAGCTCGCGACGGTCGAGCTTGGCCCTGAGCTCCGGCTGGCCCACGAGCAGGATCTGGAGCAGCTTGTCCGTTCGCGTCTCGAAGTTCGACAGCAGCCGGATCTGCTCGAGCGTCGCCATCCCGAAGTTCTGGGCCTCGTCGAGGATCAGCACGGTGCCCTGGCCCGCGCGCCGACGGTCGATGAGGACGCGCCGGAGGGCGAGGAGACGCTGGGCCGGTGTCGCCTTCGGCGCCGGGACGCCCAGCTCCTCCAGGGTGTACTCGAGCAAGCCGTGGAATGAGAGCGTGGAAGTGGACACGTACGCGGCGGCGGTCTTGCCGTCGAGCCGCTCGAGGAGTGCCTGGAGCAGCGTGGTCTTGCCGGTTCCGACTTCGCCGGTCAACACCAGGAAGCCGCGATTCTCACGCACGCTGTACACGAGCTGCGCCAGCGCCTCCCGGTGTCCCCGTGTGAGATACAGAAACCTTGGGTCCGGCGTCGTGTTGAACGGGCGCTCGGCGAGGCCGTAGAAGCTCAGATACATTGGTCCTGCCTCACGACGCGCCTCGCAAGAGCGCCTCCACCAGAAAGTAGTTCCCCGCGGCGAGCCGATGGAGCACCACGACGATGAGCACGAGTCCGAGCGTGATCAAGGCCGCCGCCAGCCAGCGCTGGCGCGCCTGCCTCGCCGTGTCGGTCGCCCGTACGATGCGCGGAACGCTGGCCAGCACGGGCACCTTGGTGAACGCCCGCAAATCGTCGAGCGTGTGGAACGACGTGTCGATGTGCTCGGCCAGCACCACCGCGACGGTGGCGCCCCCGAGCGCCAGCATCAGGCCGACGAGGACCATACGGAGGCGGTTCGGCGCCACCGGCTGGCGGGGCGTCACCGCCGGATCCAGGATCCGGAACTCCTCGCCGGTCCGACGGCGCTCCATGCTCTCCGCCTGAACGCGCTTGAGCGTGGTGTCGTAGAGCTCCTGCGTCGTCCGGTAGTCACGCGACATCTCCTGCAGCTCCAGGTCTCGCTCCGGCGCGGCTTCGATCCGACGCTGATACGTGACAAGGTCGCGCCGCAGCCGTTTTTCCTCGTCCTTCAGCGCGCTCATCTCGGCGTCCAGATCGGTCAGTGATTTCCTGATTCCGGCGATGGTGTGCTCGGGCGGCGTGCCGTCGGCGCCCGCCGCCGGTAGCTCGAGTGCCGCGATCTCCGCCTCCAGCGCGACGACGTCCGGATATTTGTCGCTAAAGAGCTTTCGCATTCGAATCAGATCCTGCTTCAGGCGGGCCAGACGCGCACCCGGCGCCTCCTCGCCCTTGGCCTCGGCGGACGTCCCCCCGCCGTCGAGTCGCCGGGAGAGGGCGTCACGCCGTTCGAGGACGCGGGTCTGGCTGCTGTTGTTGATCCCGAGCTGGGTGTTCAGCTGCGTGAGCGTCGACAGGTTCGACGTCACCTGCTCGGGGAGCTGGCCGAGGTGACGCCACTTGAACGCGTTGATCCGGCGCTCCTGGTCCCGCAGCTTCTGCTGCGCCTCCTCGAGCTGGTCGTTCAGGGTCTTGGCGGCGTCGGCGGCCTGCCGTTCGCGGATCTTGACGTTCTCCTCGACGTAGAAGGACGTCACGGCGTTCGCGACGCGCGCCACCGCCTCCGGATCGCGGCCACGGAAGCTCACCGTGAAAGCGACCGTCGTCCCCCGCCCGGCCACCGGCTCGACGACACCCTTGAGCTCGACCTGGATATCGCGCCGCATCCTGTCGACCGCCGCCTCGAGCGCGCCGGCTGACCGCAGCTCGGGGTAGAGATCGAAGTGGTCCATGAGCATCGCGAGTCGCGCCCGGCTCAGGATTTCCTGCCCGATCCGGTGCAGCCGGGCTTCGAGGTCTCCCGTGATCGCGGCCCGCGCGAACGCTCCCGGCATGTCCTGGCGCTCCACCAACACGGTTGCCGTGGCGCGGTAGACGCCGGGGAGCGCCGCCGCGAGAGTCAGGGTGCCGGCGAGAGCCGTGGCGAAAACGGCGAGCGCGAGCGTCCTTCGCCGGCCCCACACCCCCGCCACGGTGGCGGATATCAAGGAAGGGTGCTCTCCCACGGACACGCTCAGAGAGGCGTCACCGACGTGCAGTCCACTTGCACTGCGACACCGCACCGAAGGAGCTCGACGGCCACCACTAGCAGACCCCGATTCTCCTTGGCGCGGACGAGAATGCCCTCGAGCTCGGCCAGCGGGCCCCGCGTGATCCGGATGCGCTGGCCTGCCCGCAAGTAGGCGTACGGTAGGGCCGGCGCCTTGACGGCGACGATCCTCCGGAGCGCCTCAATCTCCCTGACATCGATCGTCGCCAGCCGGTCCCAGCGCTCGCCGAGAATCTGCGCCAGCCCGCGCGTCTTGACGATTTCGAGATACGCCACCTTGTCGACCCTCCCGTGCCGTGCCCAACGGCCGACCCTCGGCAGAAACAGCTCGAATCCCTTCGCCGCCAGCTGGTCCACGACCATTTGCTCGCAATGGCTGCGCGTCCACAGGGCGTGCCACGCGGGTGTCGGCGACAGCGCCAGGGTCGCGGTCACCGTCGCCGCGGAAGCGTTCAACTCGATTGTCGACGCGTTCATGGAATAGGCTTCGCCCCCTTTGGTTTCTGCCGCCCCGTCGGGGCTGAACCAGGCTCCACGATCGGCGAGCACACCCTCGAGACCGATCGCTCATTTATTCATTTATTCCTGTGTGCGAACAACCCGGCTACGTCGTGAGCGACTATACGTACACGCTACGGCGGGCCGACCTGACTCTCAATTGAGACAATCCCGTACAAGCACGTCAGAGTTTCCCGGAATCGGTATCAGTCGCCGCTGCCTTCGAGGACGATTTCCAGGATGTCCTCCTTCGGCGTGCGCCGATCGGCTCGCCGCCGCTCGGGCTGGTCGGCCTGGCTGCGCGCACGTCGCTGACCGCGGCGCCGATCGAGGATGACCTCGACGACGTCTTGACGCCCTTCGAACCGGCGCAATCGATCCTCGAGATGGGCGTACGGCCCGCGGACGATGAGCAACATCCGGCCAGGATTGTGGTGCAGCCGATCGGCGACTCGGACGACGTGGAGGAGGAATCCCGGCGCCGACTCCGTCATTGCGGGGGCCGCAGACCCCGGCGAATGGTGTACAGAATCATCTGGAGGGCGGGGCCGAACTCGGGCCGCCCGAGAACCCAGTCCGCCCCGACGACCGCCGATGCGGTTTCGCGAAGGGTTCGACGCGTGCTCTTCTTGCAGTCGAGGAGGTGCTGGAAGGCCTCGGCCTCGGAGAGAGGGAGCCGCGTGGTCAGCACCATCTTCGCACGGTCGACGGCCCTTCGTGCCGCGAGCACCTTGATCGGGTCACTTCCTTCCGTCCGAACCAGCTGGTACTCTCGGAAGCGCTCCAGCGCGACTTCGATGGTCGAGGTGAGCCGTCGCCGGTCCACGGACGTCAGGTACGCGACGACTCCCGCCTCCCTCGCCCGGCGGACGAGCTCGGCGCCGGCATAACCGATGAGGAGGATGATGGGAACCGGCTCGTCGTTGACGATCGCCCGCGCCGCGTCGATGCCGTCGATGCCGGCGAGCGCGGTCTCCATCAGGATGAGGTTCGGACGCAACCGGTGGGCGGCCGCGACCGCCTCCCGCCCATCCTTGGCCAGCGCCAGCACTCGGTGGCCCAGGCTCTCCAGCTGGTCCTTCAGGCGGGCCGCGAGCAAGTCCTTGGGCTCCACGACGAGAACCCGGAGCCCTTCGACACCTCCACCGACGGCCGCCATCGCGACGCAGCAAAGCAGGCCGTAACCCAGTGTGGCAATCCGCGGTTTTCCGGAATTGAAAATGGAGAATCACTGAGGGTCCATAGGGGCGAGCCGCCTCGACGAGGAGCCGATCACCTGCCCCGCGCGAGGACCCACCCGTACTGCTTGAGAGCGTCCGAGACGTTCCGACTGCGCCGGTCCGTGCGGCGCCGCTCGCTCGCGGGCCGCGCCTGCCTCTCGCGCCGTTCCGCGAGGCGGCGGTCGAGGATCACTTCCATGGTCTCGTTGGCGTACACGTGCTTGAAGTACGGATACCGGTTGGGCTCCTGCTGCGACACGATGAGATAGAAATGCGCCACGCTGGCCCTCGCGGAAATTGTTGTCGCTACGCCCTCGACCGACGCCTGGGCGGCGATGCCGGCGCGTTCTGCGCCGAAGCGGGCCCACCTGGGCCACCGCCACGTTACCCGACGTCGGCGATCTCGAAAATCCGGAAAATACCTATAGAGAGCGGCGGTGGATTCTGGAGGACCAGGCGGCCGGAAGGGGGTTACTGAGTCGGCAGGATCGTCAGCTCGCCCGTCGAGCGCAGCGTGATCGTGTAGGTACGGTCCTTGCGCAGCCGGGTCGAGACCGCCTCGCCGTGCAGGGCCCGCACGCCGCGCCGCCGAGCCTCGTCGGGATCGTTGGCCAGCTCCCAGAAGCGCGCCCAGAGCTCGCGCTCGAACGCGGTTGGCGCCCGCTCGGCCGCGTAGCTCTGCGGGATCTGCCCCTCCCGGTCCAGCACGTCGCCTTCCGCGGGCCGGCGGCGATCGGTGAAGACTCGCCGGAAGAGGAGCAGCGCCTTGCCCTTGAGCGCGTCGCCGGCGGTCACGAAGTTGTCTTCGAACTTGATCACGAGCGCGTCGACGTACACCTCGTCGCCCTCGAGCGTGAGCTCGCGCGGCTCGCCGACGATGTCGCCCTGGGAGTCGAGCTCGGTGAACCGGACGCGGGTCCGCACGTGACCGTCGGGGCCGCGCGCCTGGTCCAGCACGACGAGCCGCGCGCGCCGCTCGGTGTGCCGGAGCAGGCGCACCGCCGCCTCGAGGGCCTGGTTGCGCTCCGTCAAGGTGCGGATCTGCGCGTCGCGTTCCTCGATCTGTCGCTGGTGCTCGCGCCCCGGCGCCAGGACGAGCCGGTCCGCCAGATAGACGCCGCCCGCGCCCGCGGCGACGAGGAGCAGAGCCCAGATGAATCCGGGGCGGAGCACGCTCATGACCTCCGTTGGTATCCGCGCCTCGCCGGCGGGGCCCCAGCCCCGCGACGGCCTGCGGCGCACACTACGGGCGATGGTACACTCACCGCCGGTGATCCCACGCATTCTCGGGCTCGTCGCGCTGTGCGCGCTCGTGTCGCTCGGAGCGGCGCGCCCGGCCTTCGGCGCCGACGGGCTGCACCTCGTCCTCACGCCCTCGCAGAAGCCCACCGACCTCATGGCCACCGGCGACGAGTTCGGCAAGGTCATCGCCACGCGCACCGGCATTCCCGTGCGGGTGACGGTCGCGTCGGACTACGCCGCGGTGATCGAGGCGCTGCGCAACCGCACCGCCGATCTGGCGTTCGTCCATCCGGGCGGCTACGTGCTGGCGAGTCGCGAGGCGAAGGCGACGATCATGGTGCGGAACCTCTGGCACGGCAAGAGCTCCTTCACCTCGCGCATCTACGTGCGCCGCGAGTCCGGGCTCAAAACGCTGGAGGAGCTGCGCGGCAAGACCATGGCGTTCATCGATCCCGCGAGCTCGTCGGGTTACATCTATCCGATGGTGCTGCTGATCCAGCGCGGGCTCGTGAAGAACCGGGACCCCAAGACGTTCTTCCGCGAGGTGGTCTTCGCCGGAGCGCACGACGCGGGCATGCGCGCGCTGCTCAACAGCCACGTCGACGCGCTGGCCTCGTTCGACATGGCGCGCGAGCAGTATCTCAGCGATCCGGCCGAGCGCGAGCGCATCGTTGTCGTCGCGGAGACGCCGGAGATTCCCGAGGCCGGCATCGCCGCCCGCGACGGTCTCGACGCGGCGACCTTCGCGAAGGTGCGGGCCGCTCTCCTGCAGATCCGCGCGCCCGCCTACGCTGCGCTGCTCAAGCGCCTCTACGAGATCGACGGGTTCGCGCCGGCCGACGACCGCGACTACGATCCGGTGCGCGCAGCGATCGAGCTGCTCGGCGTCCGACCGCGCTGAGTCCGCTCGACCCGCGGGCGATGATCGAGGTCGCGGGGCTGCGAGTCGTCCGGCCGCCGGCGACCGTGGCGCTCGATGGAGTCGACCTGGTGGTGGGCCGCGGTGAATTCGTCGCGGTGCTCGGCCGCAGCGGCGCCGGCAAGACCACGTTCCTCCGCTCGCTCAACCGTCTCGTCGAGCCCACCGCCGGCACGATCCGCGTCGCCGGCCGCGCCGTCACCGGCGCGGGGACGGCGGAGCTGCGCGAGATCCGGCGGCAGATCGGCATGGTCTTCCAGCAGTTCAACCTCGTGCGCCGCGCCTCGGTGCTGGAGAACGTCCTGGCCGGACGGCTCGGCTACGTGCCGGCGGTGCCGAGCGTGCTCGGCCGCTTTCCAGCCGCCGATCGCGAGCAGGCGTTCGGGTGCCTGGCTCAGGTGGGGCTCGCGCACTTCGCCGATCGCCGCGCCGACACGCTGTCCGGCGGCGAGCAGCAGCGGGTCGCGATCGCGCGCGCGCTCGCGCAGCGACCCGCGGTCGTCCTGGCCGACGAGCCCACCGCGAGCCTGGATCCCTCGCTCACCAGCAGCATCATGGACATTCTCAAGGCGATCAACGTCGAGCACGGCCTCACGCTCGTGGTGAGCCAGCACCAGCTGGAAACCGCGCTGGCCTACGCCACGCGCATCGTCGGCTTCCGTCAGGGGCGCGTGGCCTTCGACGGCCCGCCGTCAGCCCTCACGCCAGCGGTCGCGCGCATGATCTACGGAGACGGGCCGTGACGCCGAGCTCGACTGGGCTCACGTCGGGCTCGCAAATCGCCGAGGCCAAACCAGGCGACCGGAGCCGGGTCGCGTCTCTCTCAGGCCACCCTCGCACCAAGGCGGCCTCACGGGCCCCGCTCCAATGACCAGAGCGGCGATCTTCACCGCCCTCGTGCTTCTCGCGTGGCTCGTCTGGGACACCGGCGCCGACCCGGTGAGGCTGGCCCGCGGCGTGCCGTGGATCCTCGACTTCATCCGGCGCATGATGCCGCCGGACCTGCGCGTGCTCCCGGCGGCGCTCGCCGGCGCGCTCACGACCGTCGAGATCGCGCTGCTCGGCACCGCGGTGGCCGCGGTCCTGGCGCTGCCGCTCGGCTTTCTCTCCGCGCGCAACGTGACGCCCGGCGCCGTCTTCTATCCCGCGCGCGCCGTGCTCAATTTCCTGAGGAGCGTGGACACGCTCGTCTACGCGCTGATCTTCGTGGCGGCGGTCGGCCTCGGTCCCTTCCCCGGCGTGCTCGCCGTCGTGGCGTATACGACGACCTCGCTCGCCAAGCTTTACTCCGAGGCGGTCGAAGGCATCGATCCCGGCCCCGTCGACGCCGTCACCGCCACCGGCGCCACGCGTCTGCAAATACTCAGGTACGCGGTGATCCCGCAGGTGCTGCCGCTCTTCCTCTCGTACGTGCTCTATCGCCTCGAGTCCAACATCCGCGCCGCCACCGTGCTCGGCTTCGTGGGCGCCGGCGGCATCGGCTTCTATTTGCAGACCTATCTCCGGCTGATCGACTATCCGGCGGCGTCCACGGTGCTGCTGGTCACGGTTGCGATGGTGATGGTCGTCGACGCGACCAGCTCGCGGCTGCGGGATCGCCTGGTGTGACGGTCGGCGGCGACCCTGACAACGCGCGGGCGTCTGGGCTAGAATCACGTCCACCTCGCGATGGTCGGGCGCGCCGCAGGTCGTCGCGGGGCTGGGGTCCCGCCGACCGAGGCGCGCGTAGATAGGGAGGGCCTCATGGCTCACGGGACACTCGTCCGGCTCGGCGCCGTTCTCGTGTGCGTCGCGATCGTCGTGGCGGCGATCGGCTTCGCCTCCACCACCGTCCGCGCGGCGAAGGCGACGCTCAACGTCTACACGGCCGTCGAGGCGGACGATCTCAAGAAGTACGCGGCCCGCTTCAACGAGGACCATCCGGACATCGAGATCAAGTGGGTCCGTGACTCGACCGGCGTCATCACCGCCAAGCTCCTCGCCGAGAAAGCCAACCCGCAGGCCGACGTGATCTGGGGCCTGGCCGCGACGAGCCTCCTCGTGCTGAAGCCCGACGGCATGCTGGTCCCGTACGCGCCGAAGGGGCTCGAGCGCCTCGACACCCAGTTCCGTGACAAGGACAACCCGCCGGCGTGGGTCGGCATGGACGCCTGGGTCGCGGCGCTCTGCTTCAACACGGTGGAAGCGCAGAAGAAGAACCTGCCGAAGCCCGCGTCGTGGAAGGACCTGATCAAGCCGGTCTACAAGGGCACGATCGTGATGCCGAACCCGGCGTCGTCCGGCACCGGCTTCCTCGACGTCACCAGCTGGCTCCAGCTCTTCGGCGAGGCCGAGGGCTGGAAGTACATGGACGCGCTCCACCAGAACATCGGCGTCTACACGCACTCGGGCTCGAAGCCGTGCACGATGGCCGGCGCCGGCGAGTACCCGATCGGAGTGTCCTTCGAGTTCCGCGCGGCGCGGCAGAAGCGGCAGGGCGCGCCGATCGACATCGTGTTCCCGTCGGAGGGCTCGGGCTGGGACATGGAAGCGACGGCGATCGTGAAGGGCACCAAAAACCTGGAATCCGCCAGGACGCTGCTCGACTGGTCGGTCAGCGACAAGGCCATGAAGCTCTACAACGAGGGTTACGCGGTCGTGGCGATCTCGAAGATGTCCAAGCCCATCGAGTTCCTCCCCGACAACATGCTGCAGCACATGATCAAGAACGACTTCCAGTGGGCGGCGGTGAACCGCGCCAAGATTCTGACCGAGTGGGAAAAACGCTACGGCGCGAAGTCGGAGCCGAAGAAATAGCGACGCCGCCGTACCTTCGCATCCAGCGCCTCACCAAGCGGTTCGGCGCGTTCACCGCGCTCGATGACATCTCGCTGGAGATCGCCGAGGGCGAGTTCGTGTGCTTCCTGGGCCCGTCGGGCTGCGGCAAGACGACGCTCCTGCGGTCGATCGCCGGCCTCGACGTCCAGACCGTCGGCCGCATCGAGCAGGGCGGCCGCGACATCTCGGCGCTGCCGGCGACCAAGCGCGATTTCGGCATCGTCTTCCAGTCCTACGCGCTGTTCCCGAACCTGACCGTCACCCGCAACGTCGCCTACGGACTCGACAACACCCGAGCCCGTCGCGCCGACGTGGTCAAGCGGGTGCGCGAGCTGCTCGACATGATGGGCCTCGTCGAGCACGCCGCGAAGTACCCGGCGCAGCTCTCGGGCGGCCAGCAGCAGCGGGTGGCGCTGGCCCGCGCGCTGGCGACCTCGCCCGGCCTTTTGCTGCTGGACGAGCCGCTGTCGGCCCTCGACGCCAAGGTGCGCGTGTACCTGCGCCACGAGATCAAGCAGCTCCAGCGGCGCCTGGGCGTGACCACGATCATGGTCACGCACGATCAGGAGGAGGCGCTCACGATGGCCGACCGCATCGTGGTGATGAACCAGGGGGCGATCGAGCAGATCGGCACGCCGCTCGAGATCTATCGCTCGCCGGCCTCGGCGTTCGTGGCCGACTTCATCGGCGTGATGAACTTCGTGGCCGGCTCCGTGGTGCGCGACGGCGCGCTGCGGCTCGGGCAGACGGAGCTCTCGTGCGAGGTGGACGGCTTGGCTCCCGGCACGCCGGTGACGCTCGCGATCCGTCCGGAAGACATCCTGGTCCAGGACGCCCGAAGCGGCCAGGCCAACGTCGTGCGGGTCCGGGTGGACGCCCTCGCGTTCCTGGGCTCGTTCTTCCGTGCCGACATCGTGGCCGACGCGATGGACGGAGTGCTCCTTCGCGCCGATCTCTCGGTGGACCTCGTTCGCCGGCTGTCGATCGCGGAGAAGAGTGAGCTGGCGGCCCGCCTGCCGCCGGAGCGGATCCGGATCTATCCCGGGGACGCGATCCATCGCTGACGCCGCCGTCGCGCGCGGGGCAGACGTCGCCACGGCCGTCCGGCCCGAGTCGAGCCGCGACGACCGGCTCATGCGTGCCTTCATCGGGGTCATCGGGCTCTACCTCGTCGTCGCCTTGGCACTGCCGCTCGGGCTCATGCTCGGCAAGAGCCTGCAGGGCTCGCGGGACGAGTTCGTCGGGCTCGCGAACTACATCCGGTACTTCTCGACGCCGGCGCTGTTCCAGTCCATCGGTAACAGTCTCTGGATCGCGATCCTCAGCACCGCGATCACGGTGCCGGCGGCATTCGCTTACGCCTACGCGCTCACGCGCACCCGCATGCCGCTCCGGGGTCTCTTCAAGACCACCGCGCTGGTCCCGATCCTGGTGCCCTCGCTCTTGCCCGGGCTCGCCCTCGTCTACCTCTTCGGCAACCAGGGACTGATCAAGGGGCTCCTGCTCGGGCACGGCATCTACGGACCGATCGGCATCGTGATGGCGGAGGCCTTCACCACCTTCCCGCACGCCCTGCTGATCATCCTGGCCGCACTGGCGCTGGCCGACGCGCGGCTCTACGAGGCGGCGGTGGCGCTGCGCGCGTCGCCGGCCCGCATCTTCTGGACCGTCACGCTGCCGGGAGCGCGCTACGGGCTGATCAGCGCCACCTTCGTCGTGTTCACGACGGTCATCACCGACTTCGGCGCGCCGAAGGTGATCGGCGGCCAGTACAACGTGCTGGCCACCGACGTCTACAAGCAGGTGATCGGCCAGCAGAACTTCCAGATGGGCGCGGTCGTCAGCGTGATCTTGCTGATCCCGGCGATCCTCGCCTTCGTCGTCGACCGTGCGGTCCGGCGCCGGCAAGTGGCGCTCCTCTCCGCGCGGGCGGTCCCCTACGAGCCCACGCCGACGCGCGGGCTCGATCTGGCGATGCTCGCCTACTGCACCGTGATCGGCATGGCCATCCTCAGCATCGTCGCGGTCTCGCAATTCGCCGCCCTGGTGAAGTTCTTCCCGTACAACCTCACGCTGACCTGGGCGCACTACGACTTCGACACGAAGGGCGGCGGCGGCTGGGCGTCCTATTCCAACTCGATCCGGCTGGCGCTCCTCACCGCCGCGGTCGGCACCGTCATCGTGTTCGCGGGAGCGTACCTGGTCGAGAAGGCCCGCGGCTTCGCGCTGGGCCGCGCGCTCTTCCACTTCCTGGCGATGCTGCCGATGGCGGTGCCGGGGCTGGTGCTCGGGCTCGCCTACATTTTCTTCTTCAATGCGCCGGCGAACCCGCTCAACGTGCTCTACCGCACGATGACGATCCTGGTCGTCAACACCGTCGTCCATTTCTACACGGTCGGCCACCTGACCGCGCTCACCGCGCTCCGCCAGATGGACCCGGAGTTCGAGACGGTGTCGGCGTCGCTCAAGCAGCCCTTCTACCGGACCTTCTGGCGCGTGACGGTGCCGGTGTGTCTGCCGTCCACGCTCGATATCGCGATCTACATGTTCGTCAACGCCATGACGACGGTGTCGGGCGTCGTCTTCATCTACGGCCCCACGACCGAGCTGGCGTCGATCTCCGTGCTCAACATGGACGACACCGGCGAGATCGCCTCGGCGGCCGCGATGGCGATGATGATCTTCTACACCAACGTCGCGGCTCGCGGCCTCCACCTGATCCTTGCCCGGTGGTTGGAACACCGCACGCAAGCGTGGCGTCGTCGGTGAAGCGCGGGTTGCGTTTGCGCGACGTGACGGCGGAGGTGGCGACCGTATGCGGGAGGGGTCGCGGCTACCACGCGGCACGTGTTCGCTGCCCCGCGGCGGCTGGGCTCCATCCGGGCGCGCGTCGTCCGCCGCCGCTCTTAGGGAACGGGTCCCGTCGACCCCTCCCGCACACGGTCGCCACCGCCGCCTCCCCGTTGCGGCAATCTCGACGCCGTACTGCGCGCCCAGCATTGGAGTCGCCTCTGGCACACCCGCCGACCGTCTCCGGCGTCGCCCTACAGGCGCGAGGTTGAGATGAGGAGCCAGGCGCGCGTCGTGATCGTTGGTGGGGGGATCGCGGGGTGTAGCGTTGCGTTTCATCTGGCGGAGAAGGGGTGGACGGATGTGGTGCTCGTCGACAAGGGTGAGTTGACGAGCGGAACGACCTGGCATGCGGCGGGGATGGTCACGCACTTCCACACGTCGCCGACGCTCATGCGCATGCGGCAGTATTCGATCGCACTCTACCGACGCTTGCAGGCAGAGCCGGGATCGGTCGAGCACTGGCACGAGGTCGGCAGTCTTCGCGTCGCGTCGAGCCGCGATCAGCTCCGGTTCCTCGAGCGGCAAGTCGGCATGGCAAAGGCGATCGGCCTCGACGTGGACACGATCTCGCCGGCCGAGTCGCTGCGCATCTTTCCCCTCATGTCCGGCGACAATCTGTACGGCGCGATGTACCTGCCCGGCGATGGCTGGATCGATCCGAGCGGCGCCACGATGGAGCTGGCCGCGCGGGCCCGCCGACTGGGCGTCGAGATCCTCACGGGGGTGCGGGTCACCGGCATCACGCGCGGGGCGCGCGGCGAGGTCACGGCGGTCGAGACCCACCGCGGCGCGATCAGGACCGAGTGCATCGTCAACGCGGGCGGCATGTGGGCCGCTCAGATCGCCGCGATGGTCGGCGTCAGCCTGCCGATCACGCCGCTGGTCCACCAGCACCTGGCCACGAAGCCGATGCCCGGGCACGAGCTCGGCCGCCGGACGCCGTGCCTGCGCGATCCGGAGAACCTCGTCTACATGCGCGAGGAAGTCGGCGGTTTCCTGATCGGCGGCTTCGAGCGGAGTCCCGTCGCGTGGTCGATCGACGGCGTGCCGTGGGACTTCGCGCAAACGCTCCTGCCGTCCGACTGGGAGCTGTTCGACGAGATCCTCGAGGGCGCCATCCGCCGCGTGCCCGTGCTCGCGAAGGCCGAGCTCGCGCACCTGGTGAACGGTCCCGAGGGCATCACGCCGGACAGCCGTCCCCTGCTCGGCCCCCTGCCGGGCGTGCCGGGCTTCTGGATGGCGGCCGGCCTCTCCCACACGGGCTTCGGCGCCGGCGGCGCGATCGGCGCGATCCTCGCCGATTGGCTCGTCGACGGCGAGCCGCCCTACGACGTGACGGAGCTGAACGTGCGGCGCTTCGGCTCCGTCTACGCCGATCGCGCCTACGCCGCCGAGCGGGCGCGCGAATCGTACAGGTACTACTACATGCTCCGGTACCCACACGACGAGAACGAGTGGGCCCGCGGGCGCCGGCCGAGCCCGCTCGACGCGCGTCTCGCCGACGCCGGCGCCGTGTTCGGCGAGAAGAACGGCTGGGAGCGGGCGAACTACTTCGAGCCCGGCGCCGCCGGGCGGCGCGCCGGCACGGATCAGCGCGCGTGGGGCTGGGCGCGGCCGCGGTTCTTCGAGCGCGTGGGCGCCGAGCATCGCGCGGTGCGCGAGCGCGCTGGGCTCTTCGACTTCACCTCGTTCGGCAAGCTCGACGTGACCGGGCCGGGGGCGCTGGCGCTGCTCCAGCGGCTCGCCGACAACGACGTCGACCGTCCGCCCGGCAGCGTCGTCTACACGCAGTTCTTGAACCCGCGCGGCGGGATCGAGAGCGATCTGACCATCACCCGCTGGGCCGAGGATCGCTTCCGGGTGACGACGGGCAGCAACTTCCTGGCGAGCGACCTCGGCTGGATCCGGATGCACATGCCGTCTCGGGGCGTGGAGGCGCGCGACGTCACCGACCAGCTCGCGTGCATCGGCCTCTGGGGACCCGCGGCGCGCCGCGTGCTGGCGAGGGTCACGACGAGCGACGTGTCCAACGAGGCGCTCCCTTATATGTCCGCGCGCTGGATCGACCTGGCCGGCGTTCGCGTGCAGGCGCAGCGCGTCACGTACGTGGGCGAGCTCGGCTGGGAGCTCTACGTTCCGAACGAGCACGCCGTCGCCGTGTGGGACGCGCTGCTGGGCGCCGGCCGCCCTCTCGGCGTCGAGCCGGCCGGCTACAAGGCCGTCGACTCGCTGAGGCTCGAGAAGGGCTATCGGTACTGGAGCAGCGACCTCACGCCGGCCGAGAACCCGTACGAAGCGGGACTCGGCTTCTGCGTGCGGCTGCACAAGGGCGACTTCATCGGACGCGACGCGCTGCTCCAGATCAAGGCCGCGGGCGTCCAGCGGAAGCTCTGCACGATCACGCTGACGCCTGCGCTCCCGCACGACTCCGATCTCTACGGCGGCGAAGCGGTCTACGCGGACGGTCGCGTGATGGGCCGGCTGCGGAGCGCCGGCTGGGGCTACACGGTCGGTAAGCACATCGGCTTCGTCTATCTGCCGCCGGCGCTGGCCGGCACCGGCACGCCGCTCGAGATCGAAGCGTTCGGCACGCGCCACGCCGCCGAGGTCGCACCGGACGTGCTGTACGATCCGGCCGGCGCCCGCCTCCGCCTATAATGCGGACGATGGCGACCGCCGAAGCCCGGGCGCTGCTCGATCGTCTGATCGCCGAGCACGAGGCCGGCCACGCGCTGCCGCGCGAGTTCCAGACCGATCCCGGAATCTACCAGCTCGACCTGGAGCGCATCTGGCGCCGCGGCTGGCTCTTCGCCGGCCACGCCTGTCAGGTGAAGCGCCCGGGCGACTACTTCGTCTTCGACGTGGACACCGACTCGGTCATCGTCATCCGTGGCGACGACGAGAAGATCCACGCGCTCCACAACACCTGCCGCCATCGCGGGATGAAGGTCTGCCAGGCCGAGTCCGGCCACGCCGCTCGCATCGTCTGCCCGTATCACCAGTGGTCGTACGCCCGTAACGGCGATCTGGTGGCCTGCGGCGGGATGGACCGAGACGGCGACCTCGATCGGCGCGACTACGGCCTGCATCGCGCGCACGTCCGCGAGGTCGGCGGGCTCGTCTTCGTGTGCCTGGCCGCCGCCGATCCGGTCCCGTTCGAGCCGGCCGCACAGGACCTCGCCCCGCAGCTCGCGCCGCAGGGGTTCGAGCGCGCGAAGGTCGCGGCCGTGCGCGACTACGAGGTGCGCGCGAACTGGAAGCTCGTGTGGGAGAACAACCGGGAGTGCTGGCACTGCCACGCGAATCATCCCCAGTACGTCAAGGCCAACTACGACAATGCGCCGATCGACGACCCGGCGCTCCGCCGCGAGATCGAGGCGCAGGCCCGCGCGACCTCGGAGCGGCTCGAAGCCGACGGCCTCCTGATCGACTACCGCGAGGCGGGCATGGTGCGCTTCCCGTCACAAGATTGCTGGTGGTCGATCAACCGCACGCCGCTGGTGCCGGGCTGGGTCACCGAGTCGATGGACGGCCGGCCGGTCGCGCCCCTGATGGGACGCTACTCGACGCGCGACGTCGGCACGCTGCGCATGCGGACGATGCCGAACTTCTGGAACCACGCGAGCAGCGATCACGCCGTGTCGACGCGCCTGGTGCCGGCGGGCCCGCAGACGACGCGCGTACAGGTGCAGTGGCTCGTCCACGAGGACGCCGTCGAGGGCAGGGACTACGCGCTCGACGCGCTGCTGCCGTTCTGGGAGCTCACGAGCGTCCAGGACTGGAACCTGTGCGAGAAGAACCAGGCCGGCGTGAGCTCGTCCGCGTTCACGCCCGGGCCCTACTCCACGAAGCGCGAGTACAACGTGATCCGCTACACGGAGTGGTATCTGCACGAGATCGCCCGGCCGTAGTCGCATCCTCTCGTCGTCCGTCCGTCCGAACCGCACAGCGACGGCGCGCGAAGCTCCCGTCGCCGCGATGACCGCGATCAGATGCAGCGCCAGAAGAGCGTGGCTATCATCAGAGGCAGCGCCCGCGCACGCGATGCGGGTTTTACCGGATGGCGGCGCCGCGGGCCCGGTGACGATCGTGATGACGTCGCGCGACGGCGGCCACTTCGTCGCGGCGGCCGGCCGTGCGACGCGAGGAGGTCAGCCGTGCACCTCAAGCGGATCGTGGCGACCGTGCTCGGGGCGTTGTCGGCGGTGATCGTGGCGTTGTCGGCGGTCGGCTGCTCCAGCCACAACCCCCTGGTGAGCGCCAAGCTCGCGCAAGCCGAGCGAGCGGTGGACGAAGCCCAGCAGGCGGGCGCGGCGGTCCGCGCGCCGGTCGAGTTCAAGAACGCGCGAGACAAGCTGATGGCCGCTCAGACGGCGATGGAAAAGGGCAGGCACGAGCGGGCGATCCGGTCGGCCGAGCAGGCGGGGATCGACGCGGAATACGCGCGCGCGCGGGCCGCCAATCAGCGCGTCAACGCGATGGCCGGCGAGATGAACCAATCCCTCGAGGCGCTGCGCCAGGAGCTCGAGCGTACCCCGTAGGGCGGCTCGCTCGCGGAGGTCCGACAATGAGTCAGCGTACCCCTTCGCTCGATCGGTTCGTGGCGGCGGTCCTTCCCCTGGCCCTCGCCGCCGGCTGCGCGTCTTCGGACCAGCAACGGGCGGTGAAGGAGCAAATGGCACGGGCGCAGGCCGCCTTCCAGCAGGCACAGCGCGATCCGAGTGTGCAGATGTACGCGCAGCTGTGGCTGGTGGACGCGCAGAAGGCGCTGCGGGCCGCCGAGCAGGCGAAGGACCTCGACGAGCAGCAGCACCTGGGCTACGTCGCAGAGCGAAAGGCCCAGCTCGCGTCGGTGACGGGCGCCACTGGCCAGACGGAGCAGACCCTGCAGCAGCTCGGCAAGGAGACCGCCGAGATGCTGCTGAAGAAGCGCGACCGTGAGCTCACGGCCGCCCGCGCCGGGACCGACGCGCGGGGCCTCGAGTCCGACCAGGTCCGGCTCGCCGCCGAGGCGCGCGTGCGCGAAGCCGAGGCGCAGGCCCGCGCGGCCGAGCAGGCCCGCCGCCGCGACGTAGAGGCCGAGGCGAAGGCCCGCGCGGCGGAGCAGGCCAAGGGAGCGGCGCTCGCGAAGGAGCTGGCGAGCCTCAGGGCGCAGCAGACCGACCGCGGCCTGGTGCTCACGATCGGCGACGTGCTCTTCGATGCCGGCAAGACCAGCGTGGGGCCGGGCGCGCAGCGAAGCATCGACAAGCTGGCGGAATTCCTCAAGACGTATCCCAAGCGCAACGTGCTGATCGAGGGCCACTCGGACAGCCTCGGCAACGAGGAGTTCAACCTCAAGCTGTCGCAGCAGCGCGCGGACGCCGTTCGGGATCTGCTGGTGGCCAGGGGCATCACCTCACAGCGGATTCGCACCAAGGGCTACGGCGCGAGGTTCCCGATCGTCGACAACGATACGTCGGTCGGCCGTCAGCAGAACCGACGCGTCGAGGTGCTGGTCCTGACCGAAGGATCGACCGCCGAAGCTCCTCAGCGTTAGCTACTCGGTCGGTCGCGACTCTTCGGCGAACTGGAGCAGCGCGATCATCAGCGCGACGATGACCGGACCCAGCACCATCCCGATCGCGCCGAACGCGGAGAGGCCTCCCATGAGCCCGAGGAAGACGGGCAGCGTCGAGATCTGAGCCCGGCCCGAGACGACGAGGGGCTTCAGGACATTGTCGATCGTGCCCACCAGCGCCAGCGACCACACGAGCAGGAAGCCCGACGCCCACAGCCGCTCCTGGATCAGGAGCACGCCGACGGCCGGGATCCAGACGAGCGCGGTGCCCACCATCGGCACCAGCGACACGATCGAGCTCAGCACCCCGAACACCACGGGCGAGGGCAACCCGGCCATGGCGAAGCCGATCCCGAGGAGCGTGCCCTGAGCCACGGCGGTCAGCAGCGTGCCGAGGACGACCGCGCGCGTCACCGCGGACAGATGGGCAAGCAGGTCCGCCTTCCGCGCCGGGTCCATCGGGATCAAGCGCACGCCCCGCCGGACCATCTCCCCGCCGTCGCGCAGGAAGAAGAAGAGAAGGAAGAGCATGAGGAAGAAGCCGACCACGACGCCGAGCGCGCCCACGACGAGCGTGCCGCTCATGGCCACCGCGAGCTTGAGCGCGTTCTGACCGCCCTGCACCAGCCAACCCTGAATCTGCTCGGCGCTCACCGGCAGGTGGGCCAACATGCGATCGATGGCCCCCTGCAGCAGCGGCACCCGAAGGACGTCGCTCATCTTGGTGATGTGGTGGTGCTGGGCGAGCGCCTCGATGCGGCCGACCAGCTCGGTGGCCTGGCCGACGAAGGCGAGCGCCAGCAGCGTCGCCGGCAGCAGGATCAAAAGGATGCTCGCGAGGGTGATCAGGAGGGCGGCGAGCCCCCGACGGCCCCGAAGCGCGCGGCCGAGCGCCTCGTTGACGGGCGACAGCAGAAAGGCCAGGAGAAACGCCCAGAGGATCGAGCCCACGAAGGGCTGAACCATCCAGGAGAGCGCCACCCCGAGCAGGCCGGCGGTGACGAGCGCGAACACTCTCGGATAGAAGCCACCGTCCGGCTGCCGCACGCGATCCGCCCTACGCCCGACCGACCGGCGACTCGAGCAGCTCGCGCCGCCGGCGCTCGAATCGCTCCAGCAGCAGATCGATGTGCATCGTCAGGTGGAAGATCTCCCCGGAGTATTTCAGCGGGACCTCGGTCTCGTCGATCACCTGCCGCCGCAACACGCGCAGACGATCGATCTCACTCTTCAGCTCCTCGGCCGAGAGCGGCTCGCCGCGCTCTTCCGACTCGCGCAGCACGACGTAGCGGCGCGCGATGCGACGTCGATACATGTTTTCCACGGTCGGCCGTAGCCAGCCGAGGAGCGGAAACAGCAGGGTGACCGCCGGCAGGATCACCAGCACCGTGCGATCGAGCAGTCCGGCGAGCCAGAACGGGAACGTGCGCTCGAGCCACGAGGGCCCGTTGCGGAGGTAGCGGCGAGCTTGCTCGTTGAGCGGGAGCTCGAGGTTCGCCTCCGACGGGAACTGGCCGGCGCGCTCGAGCAGACCGCCCTTGCGATGCACTCGGTCGGCCGCGTCGAGCAGGAGCCTGACGAGGTCCGGATGGATGCTGGCGCTCACGACGAGCGCCGCGGTCACGCCGAAGACGGTCCGATCCTCGCGGGGAATGTTGCGCGCCATGTCGAGCGCGCCCTCGCTGATGCGCAGCGACTCCATGAACTGGTAGCGCCCGGCGTAGGCGGGAAGTCGACGCTCCATCATCAGCTCGATCCGTGGATTCGAGAGCAGCCGCTGGACCAGCGCCGCGCGCGGCGCCAGCACGAAGAAGGCGACATCGACCTGTCCGCCCGTCAAGGCGTGCTCGGCTTCGACGTTCCCCAGCGGGAGGATGAACGTGCCGTCCTCCGTCACACCATTGTCGGTCAGCAGGCGAAGGACGAGCGCCCGCGTGCCGCTCCCCTCTTCGCCCACCGCCAGGCGCCGGCCGTGCAGCTCCGACAGGGACGTCACGCCGAGCCCCTTTCGGTGAAAGATCCAGAGGGGCTCATAGAACAGGCTGCCGAGGGCGGTCAGGCCGGTCACGCCTTCCGGGACCGTGCCACCCTGCACGAATCCGACGTCGACCTCACCGGCCATCAGCTTCTGCAGTGTCGCCATGGAGCCGGGACCGGGTCGAATCTCCAGCCTGAATCCCTGCTGGGCGAGCGCCCGTCTGTATTCGAGGGCGTACCGATAGTAAGCGCCGTCGACGGGGCCGGTCGAGATGACGAGACGCCGGGGAGGTAGCGGCCCGGCGAACCGGTTGGAGATCAGGACACCGATCGCGAGCGCCAGGACGACAGGGGCGCCGATCAGGGCGAGCTGGATCCACCGCTGTCGCAGTCGGGTCATGGTCGGCGGGACCCAACGCCCGCCTTCACCAGTCTAGCCCGTGGGAGTGAGGATAGGATCGCTCCATGATACGGTCTTGGTCGTGAGGTAGAGACCCGCCATGCCCTGGGCCCCCCATATCCAGGCGCTCGTCGAGCGCCATCCCGTCCTGCGAGCCGTGGGGAACACTCCCCTGGTCCCGGTCGAGATCTTCCATGGCGAGCTGCCCGACGTGGAAGTGTTCGCGAAGATGGAGTCTCTGAATCCTGGGGGGTCGCTCAAGGACCGGCCCGTGCTGCGCATGCTCCTGGGTGCCCTGGACGACGGGCGGCTCAAGCCGGGCAAGACCGTGCTGGACAGCTCGTCCGGCAACGCCGGCATCGCGTACGCCATGATCGGCAGGATCATCGGCGTGCCGGTCGAGATCGTGATCCCCGACAACGCGAGCGCCGAGCGCAAGAAGCGTATGCTCGCGCACGGGGCGAAGCTCACCTTCACGGACGCGCTACTGGGCTACGACGAGGCCCTGCGCGAAGTTCGGCGCCGGTTCGAGGCCGAGCCGGGAAGCTACTTCTTCTGCGATCAGTACAGCAACACGGACAACTGGCGCGCGCACTACGAGACGACCGCCGCCGAGATCTTGCAGCAGACGGATGGCCGGCTCACCCATATCGTCGTCGGCGTCGGGACCGGTGGCACTCTGACCGGCCTGGGTCGCCGCCTCAAGGAGCACGATCCTTCGATCAAGGTGATCTGTGTCATTCCCGAGGCGTTCCCCGGTGTGGAGGGGCTCAAGCCGCTCGGCCGTGCCGAGGACATCGTGCCGGCCATCTTGGACCAGGACTTGATCGACGAGCGCGTGCCGGTGACCGTCGACGAGGCGTACGCGATGTGCGTACAGCTGGGTCAGGCCGGCTTCTTCGTGGGTCAGTCCTCCGGGGCCTACATGGCAGGCGTCGCGCGCGTCGCCCGCCGCCTCGGACGCGGCCGCTTCGTGACCCTCTTCAACGACCTGGGCGAGCGCTACTTCTCGACCCGGCTCTGGGACTAGCGATCACCACATCCTGAAGGCGAGCCCGAAGGCGCCAGCAGCACCTCCAGGGCACAACGGCGGGGCCATTTCGGGGCCCCGGCCACGCGACGCAGAATCGAGGGGCGCCACGGCTTCGCCGGGGCGGCCCGAGCGTTGGGGGCATGGGGGGCCATTTCGGGGCCCCGGCCACGCGACGCAGAATCGAGGGGCGCCACGGCTTCGCCGGGGCGGCCCGAGCGTTGGGGGGTATGGGGGGCCATTTCGGGGCCCCCTTTACAACAACGGCGCTACGCGCTCGGCGAACAAGCGCATGGATTGAGGACGCGCTCGTTGCGGATTCGACCGCCTGGGTTCATCGACGTCGAGAGCGTCGAAAACCCCATCTGCTCGCGCAGCTGCTGCAGCCGATCCACCACCGCTTCGGGTGTGCCGAACACGGCGTACTCGCTCAGGATCTCGTCGTAAGAGATTTCGGCGAGGCGATTGGCCCGCGCCGCGCGCGCTTCCGCGGTCTGCGCGGTCGCGCCGTCGAATTTCCGGAGCGCCGAGCTGATCGACCGGAAGAAGCCCATCGTGCTCGCTTCTGTGCGATGCGGATGGGCGGGTGCGGCTTCTGAAACGGCTTGGGCATGATGCAGAGGTCCTGAAACTGGAAATACTTCCCCTGGTGTGAAAAGCGCTCCTGGGTCCACGCTTTACGCAATATGTCGAGGGTCTCGAGGAAGCGGTCGCGGCTCTCGTGTACGGAATGTTGAAGCCCTGGTAGTGCCCGGGCAGCCCGCTGCGCCCGACGCCGAACTCCAGTCGTCCCTTGGAAATATGGTCGACGGTGGCGACGTCTTCGGCCAGACGCAACGGGTGGCTCAGCGGCAAAACCTGGACGGCGATCCCGATCTTGACGCGTCGCGTGCAGGCGGCCAGCGCGGACGCGATGATCAACGGCGCGGCCAGCACCGATCGATCCTTTTGGAAGTGGATTTCGGCCAAACATACCGCGTCGAATCCGAAATCCTCGGCCGCTTTCATCTGCGCCAGCGACTCGTCGAATGCCGCCGCCTCACTCACGCCCGGCGGACTGTGGAACTCCGTGAACAGACCGAATTCCATTTCGCCCTCCCGATCGAATTCGGTTTATCCTACGCCGTGAGCATCCCGTGACGGGGGCCAAGATTGGGAGGTCAATAATGCCAGGGGACAAGGTGTTCGATCGGACCGCAGAAGACATCGGCAACATCATCCTGCTCGAGCACGTCAACGTGAAGATCCCGGATCAGGCGACCGCGACCAACTTCTACGTGACGACTCTCGGGCTCACCCGCGACCCGTACATCATGACCGGCACCGAGAACATGTGGATCAATGCGGGACAGCAGCAGTTCCACATGCCGACCGGTAAGCCGGAAGTGCTCCGCGGCGTCGTCGGCTTCGTGATTCCGGACATCGAAGGCCTGAAGATGCGACTGGGGGCCGCCCGCGAGAAGCTCGCGGGCACGAAGTTCATGTGCGCCGCCGAGGACAAGTACATCAGCGTGACCTGTCCCTGGGGGAACCGCATGCGCTTCCACGCGCCCGGTCCCGAGTTCGGCGACATGACTCTCGGCATTCCGTACGTCGAGTTCAACGTGCGGCCCGGCGCCGCGGTCGGCATCGCGAAGTTCTATCAGGCTGCGATGGGCGCTCCCGCCAGCGTGTCGTTCAACGGCAACGTGTCGGCGAAGGTGCAGGTCGGCGCCAAGCAGCAATTGATCTTCCGTGAGACCGCCGAGCCCGAGGTGCCGTACGACGGTCACCACATCGCGATCTACGTGACGAACTTCTCGGGCCCGCACCGGTGGCTGAAGGAGCGCGGCCTCATCAGCGAGGAGTCGAACCCGGTGCAGTACCGCTTCAAGGACATCGTCGATCCGGAGACCTCGAAGGTGCTCTTCACCATCGAGCACGAGGTCCGCAGCGCGACGCACCCGATGTTCATGCGTCCGCTCGTGAGTCGCAACCCGGCGCAGCAGCAGCGGACCTATCAGCGCGGCCGCGACGCGTTCTACCCCGGGGCAAGCTGATGTAGATGGGAGCCTCGGAGGGCCACAAAGGCCCCTGTTGCCACCCCTGACCTGACGGTGCACTTCGAGGGTACGCTGGCCCTGGCCGCGTAGCCCGTCGTTCTCGCGCGAGATCACCGACGCCCCGGTGCCTTGGCCGGGGCGTTCGTCTTCCCCCTGGAGCCCGCCGTTTCCCTCCGGCGTGAACCAGCATGAATCAGTTCCCCATGCTGCTCTACGACGCCTGGGTATGCTCCACTTCGTACCAGCGAAGGTCAACCGGCGTGACACGTCCAAAGACCGGTACGGCGACGCGCACTCGCCCCTCTTCGGCGACGAACTGTTCCACAACGCCGGGAAAGTTCTTGAATGGTCCTTCGAGGATGCGGACACGATCTCCGCCCTGGAACTGTTTGGCCCCGCCCACGCTCTGTTCAGTAATCGCCTCACGAAGGCTATCAGCCGAGACGCCGAAATGCCGGAGAAGTTCTGCGGCCCTCGACTCTCCGGTCTTCACGATGCCGAGCAGAAGATGCTCGATTCTGACGTGCCTATGCCCCAATTCTGTGGCGGCCTCTAGCGACATAGCGAGAGCCTGTTTCATATCCGGGGAAAACGCCATCTCGCCCGCGACAGCAACATCCGGTGAAGCAGTCCAGTCCTGCTGAATCTGGCTCGCCAAACTCGCCAAATCGACGCCCATGAGCCGCAAGATTCGAGCGCTAAACCCTGCACCGTCACGAACCACGACAAAGAGCAAGTGGTCGCTCCGCACAACACCGTGCCGCCTCGCCTCGATCGTTGCCGAAGCGATGCTCCGTCGCGCTCCTTCGGCAAACCGGTCAACCATTTCGCACCTCCGAGCAGGGGAAAAAACAAACAGTGTTGTTCAGGCTTTCGCTGACCGCAAAGCCGGGGGTTCAGGGACGGCTATTAGCATAGCCGGAAGCGAAGGCCGCGTCACCAGCTAGGTATCCCGCGCTCCGGTTCAGTCCCGGCCGGGGCGCCGGTGCGCATCGTGGCCTTCGGCTAGGCTCCCGCCAGCCATCCTCCACCAGGTGCCCATGCGGCTGACGGCGGCTAGTAAAGTGTGGCGCGTCCTGCCCATCCTCCAACGCATCGCGCAGGCGTTGAGCGTGCCAGGGGCGGAGCTGATGAATGAGCGATGTGTCGACCGAAGTGCCACCTCCCAAGCCTTTGGAGGGTGCTCAATCAAACCCATTGACGATGCTGAGCTCGTGATCCGATCCTTGAGGAACACGTCGTCCTTGAACCGGAGCGGCTGCGGTTGCGGGAGCGCGACGCGCGCGACCGGCGCCATGCCTTCGACGTTCGTCACGACGCCAACGCGCGCCTGCCGCGCGCTCACCGAGGGCGCCAGCGGACAGACCGCGATGCTCACCATCGACGCTGCCGCGTCGCGGGGCCGTTCGCGCCGGCCAGGTGCGAAACGGGCCGGACCGGCTCGCGGCGCGCCACATTGCGGAATGTTGCGTTCGTCCGGGAGTCGGACTACGCTCGCCCTCACTCCGGGAACTTCGCGATCGCAAAGGAGCCGTCATGGCGCTCAACGTGATGTCGGCCGACAGCCACATGGATCTCATCTACCTGCCGCCGGACACCTTCACTTCGCGCATGGCGTCGACGTGGCGCGAGCGCGTGCCGCACGTCGTCGAGCGCGAGGGGCGCAAGATGTGGGTCTCCGGCGACGCGGTGCTCGGCCCCTGGGGCTTCTACGGTCCCGGCGTGACCGGCGGACGGCGCGGCCGCATCCTGGCCGACGCCGGCTTCGCTTCGGGCAAGCAGACCCGACCGTCCAATCCCGTCGAGCGACGCGAGGATCAAGACCGCGACGGCGTCCAGGCCGAGGTGATCTACGGGATCATCGGGATCTCGCGTGGGCTCTTCACGCACAGCGGGATCGCCGATCACGAGACGCTGGCCGCGGTCTACCGCGCGTACAACGACTACATCGCCGACTTCAACGGAACGCTGCCCGGCCGCTTCTTCGGCCTCGGCTGCTTGCCCAACCACCACGCGCGGGCGGCCGCCGACGAGCTGCGCCACTGCGCAGAGCTCGGCCTGCGCGGCGCGGTTTTCGTTCCCTGGGGGTCGGCGATGCCGGTGTGGCATGAGATGTGGGAGCCGGTGTGGTCCACCGCCGAAGAGACGGGCCTGGTCGTTTCGTTCCACGTCTTCGAGGGCGGCGCCTCGACGGTGGGCTACGCGGTAGAGGGCATCCAGAACGCCGCGTCCTCCGGCGCGTGGACCGTCGTCGCGCCGCTCCAGATGGACGAGATCTGCGCCTCGGTGATCCTCTCCGGCGTCTGCGAGCGCCACCCCAAGCTCACGCTGGTCCTCGGCGAGAGCGGCATCGGCTGGCTGCCGTACATGCTCGAGCGCCTCGACGACACCTACGAGGAGCGGCTCGCCGACGACCTCGGGCTCAAGCTCCCGCCGAGCGCCTACTTCAAGCGTCAGATGTACGCGACCTTCCAGAAGGACTTCCACGGGGTGCGGGCGATGGCCGAGATCGCGCCCGACAACGTCATGTGGGGCTCGGACTATCCGCACCGCGACGGCACGTGGCCGTTCTCGCAGAAGGCGATCGAGGAGCAGTTCCGCGGCGTCGACCCTGCGATCCAGCGGAAGATGCTCTGGGAGAACGCGCGGCGGCTCTATCGCATCGCCTAGCATGCGGGAGAGCCGGCGCCGGCGCGAGATCCAGGACTATTACCTGGGAATCTCCGCCGACGAGATCACGTCACACCTGACGCCCGCGTCCTTCGACCTGTGGGAGTCGGTCGCCCGGTACCGGCGCGAGCTCCACCTCGGCGCGCGTTGGCTCGAGGTCGGCGGCGGCATGGGCGACCTGGCGGCGGTGGCGCTGGAGCGCGGCTACGACGTCCTCATGACCGACGTCGAGGAGAAGCTCCTCGAGACGGCGGCTCGCCGACACCCGAAGCTCCAGACGCGGCTGCTGCGCGCCGACCTGTTCGACGCGGGCGACGTCGCCGCCGTCGCCGCGCGCGGGCCGTTCTCGATCGTCACCGCGGTCGGGGCCGTGCTCAACCACGCCCGTGATCAGCGGGCGCTGGCGCGGGGCTTCGACCACCTCGTCGCGCTTGGCGACGCCAGTTCGCTCCTCGTGGTCGACCTGATGCTGAGCGAGATGTTCCCGGGGCACCCGCCGTCGGTCTGGGCCGACTTCCTCCACGTTCTGCCGGGCCTCGATCTGCTGGCGCGACTGATCAGATCGTCCGGCCTCCTCGTGCTCGAGGCGCATTCGCTCCATCACCGTTATCCGCCCACGCCAACCTTCGACCAGGAGTTCGACGAGCGGATGCTGCGCGTCTTCTTCCACAAA
>Ga0209376_1000317_pt1 | contig 54196 bp, 44 predicted proteins | sample GraSoiAngelo_134_FD_185891 | JGI IMG/M metagenome (GOLD analysis project Ga0209376, IMG submission 185891) | Grasslands soil microbial communities from the Angelo Coastal Reserve, California, USA - 14_0929_05_30cm (SPAdes) (version 2) | ecosystem: Environmental > Terrestrial > Soil > Grasslands ...
GCCGGGTGCTCGTGCTTGGTGTCGCGTACAAACGCGGGATCGGCGACACCCGGGAATCTCCGGCCTACGAGATCATCTCCTCCCTCCGAGACAAGGGGGCTCACGTTTCCTACGCAGATCCTTACGTGCCGACATTCAGGGTGAATGGAACGGAGCTCAAGGCCGTGGAGGCGACCGCGAGGGAGCTACGCACGGCTCACTGTGTGCTGATCCTCGCCGACCACCCCGAGTTCGACTACCGAGCGATCGCTCACCATGGGCGGCTGATCGTGGACACCCGGCACAGCGTCCCGGGAGGCGGCACCGTCGGAGAGCGTCTGGTACGGCTCTAGTGTGTGCAAAGTATTTAACAAGTCCATCAGTCGGCTTCAACATCTGGGGCGTTTTCTTCCGTCCGCGGTAGCTGCCGCATTGCCCCCGCAATCGCCAACTGCCCTGGTCAATGGCGCTTCCAAAAAAAGGCAGGTAATTCACTAGGATGGCATCCGATTTGCTGACCAAAATCTGTTGGATAGCTATGGGATCTCTGCGTTGAAGCGCTCCCTCTTGTCCGAGACAACGTTCCTCGGTGCGCTCTGTCTGGAGCGGAAGCGAGCGGAACGCTCGCGCAGACTCTTCGTTCTGATGCTGGTTGACCTGCATCAGCTCACCGACAAGGCTCAGGACATTCTCGATCGCACCGTCTCCGCCCTGTGCACCGTGATCCGTGAAACGGACGTTGCCGGCTGGTACAAAGATGGCTCGGTTCTCGGCGTGATCTTTTCCGAGCTCGGGCCGACGGAGAGGCAGTCCGCGTTGTCTGCGCTGCGGGCAAAGGTGACTGGCGCCTTGAAGTCGAATTTGAAGGCTCACGAGCTGGGTCGCGTGCACATCTCGTTTCACTGTTTCCCGGAAGACAGGGATGAGCACAACGGTACGGGATTCGTCGCGAATGCGAAGCTCTATCCGGATCTCGCGCAGCGCGACGAGGCCACGCGAGTGGAACGAGTGGTCAAGCGCGGTATCGACGTGCTCGGCAGCGCGATTGGGTTGATCGTTCTCTCGCCGATCTTTCTGACGATTGCAGCGGCCATCAAGCTCACCTCGTCCGGACCGGTTCTCTTCCGCCAGGAGCGCATAGGCCAGTACGGCGCTCCCTTCACGTTCCTGAAGTTTCGGTCGATGTATCGCGCGAACGACTCCCAGATCCACATGGACTACATCAAGCGGTTCATCAGCGGTGAAGTGGAATCCGGGAAGGCGGAAACCAACGGGCGAGTCGTCTACAAGATCACCAGTGATCCACGCGTCACCCGCGTCGGGCGGTTCCTTCGCAAGACCAGCCTGGACGAGTTTCCGCAGCTTCTCAACGTCCTGAAGGGGGATATGTCGCTGGTCGGGCCGCGGCCCCCGATCCCCTACGAGCTCGAGTCCTACGACATTTGGCATCGCCGGCGGCTGCTGGAAGTGAAGCCCGGGCTCACCGGTCTCTGGCAGGTCAAGGGACGCAGCCGGCTTCGGTTCGACGACATGGTGCGGCTCGACCTCCAGTACGCCAGGTCGTGGTCGCTCTGGCTCGATCTCAAGATCCTCTTGAAAACCCCGCGCGCAGTACTCCTGGGCGACGGCGCGTTCTGACACGGATGACATCCATGATCCGCATCGGCGTACTCGGATACGGCTACTGGGGACCGAACATCGTTCGGAACTTTCGCAGCCTTGGCGGCTGCGAGGTGGCAATGGTCTGCGATCGGAGCCCCGCCGCGCTCAAGCGGCTGAAGCAGGCTCATCCCGACCAGGCTGTAACGACGGACCCATCCGAGCTGCTGACATCTGCCACGGTCGACGCGGTCGCCGTGGTGACGCCTGTCTGCACGCATTTCGAGCTGGCCAAAGCTGCCCTCGAGAACGGGAAGCACGTGTTCATCGAGAAGCCGTTCACCTCCACCACCCGACAGGCGGAAGAGCTGGTCGAGCTGGCCGCGCGCAAGAATCTCAGGATCATGGTCGACCATACCTTCCTCTTTACCGGCGCGGTGAAGAAGATGCGCCAGCTGATCGACGACGGCGTCCTCGGCGACCTCTACTACTACGACTCGACGCGGGTGAACCTGGGCCTATTCCAGCACGACGTCAGCGTCATCTGGGACCTGGCGCCCCACGATCTGTCGATCATGGACTTCCTCATCCAGGACAAGCCGGACGCGGTGGTGGCCACCGGCGAGGCCCACTTGAACGGCCACGTGGACGTCGCGTACATCACCGTCTACTTCCCGCGTAACACGATTGCGCACGTCAACGTGAACTGGCTGTCGCCGGTCAAGATTCGGACCACGTTGATCGGCGGCGAGAAGAAGATGCTGGTGTGGAATGACCTCGAGGCGGACGAGAAGATCAAGGTGTACGACAAGGGCGCCCAGATGAACAACGGGCAGGGCCTGTACGAATTGCTGGTCAGCTACCGCGCCGGGGACATGTGGGCCCCGCGGGTCGAGCAGACCGAAGCGCTCAAGGTCGAGCTCGGCTATTTCCTCGATTGTGTCGCGAGGAGCGAGACGCCTCTGAACGATGGCGTGGCCGGCACGCGGGTCGTGAGAATGCTGGAAGCCGCCGATCAATCCCTCAAAGAGAGGGGAAGGGCAGTCACGCTATGAGCGAGTACGTCTGTATCGCCCCCGACGTGAAGCTTGGCGAAGGCGTCAAGCTGTCGAGGTTCATCAACCTCTATGGTTGTGAGATAGGCGACCACACCAAGATCGGCGCCTTCGTCGAGATCCAGAAGAACGCCAAGATCGGCAAGAATTGTAAGATTTCGAGCCACACGTTCATCTGCGAAGGCGTCACGATCGAGGACAACGTGTTCGTCGGCCACGGGGTCACCTTCATCAACGATTCCTACCCGCGTGCCACGAACCCGGACGGCGCGTTGCAGACCGAGGAGGACTGGCGAGTGGAGCCGACAACTGTGAAGAAGGGCGCCTCGATCGGCTCGGGCGCCACCATTCTGGCCAACGTTACAATTGGCGAGCGTGCACTGGTCGGCGCCGGGAGCGTCGTGACCCGTGACGTGCCGGCGAACGCGATCGTTGCGGGGACTGCTGCGCGCCTGTTGCGCTTGGTCGCCGAAGACGCAGAGGTGACCCAGTGAATGCGAACGAGAAGATCCCCTTCTTGGACCTTGTGACTCCGCATCGGGAGCTCGAGGGTGAGTTGCTATCCGTCTTCAAGTCAGCCTTGCACTCAGCAGGCTTCATCGGCGGCCGGATGGTCGACGAATTTGAGCAAGCCTTTGCCAAGGCCACCGAGGTCGAGCATTGCGTAGGAGTTGGAAGCGGAACGGATGCCCTTCGCTTCGCGCTTCTGGCTGCCGGCGTCGGTCCTGGCGATACCGTTGTTACGGTACCGAACACGTTCATCGCAACCGCGGAGGCCATCTCCCAGGCCGGGGCGCTCTTCGATTTTGTCGATAGCGACGAGAAGACTCACACGATGGACGTCGAGAAGCTGCGCGCCTATCTGGAAACTGACTGCCTCCCTGAGCGAGGCACGGGCCGAGTTGTAAGCCGACGTACTGGCAGCCCTGTGACGGCGGTGATCCCTGTGCACCTGTACGGCCAGATGGCCGACATGGACCCAATCCTGGCTTTGGCGGAACGGTACCAACTCGTCGTCATCGAGGACGCCTGCCAAGCGCATGGTGCAGAGTACTTTTCGAAGAAGCAAAACCGCTGGCGGAAGGCCGGCTCGATGGGGCGGGCAGCCACCTTCAGCTTTTATCCAGGGAAGAACCTAGGCGCCTGTGGCGAAGCCGGCGCAGTGACAACGGACGATGAGAAGCTCGCCGGCAGAATCCGGATGCTACGAGACCATGGCCAGTCGCGGAAATACCATCACGATCTCGAGGGTTACAACGGTCGGCTCGACGCCATCCAGGCAGGCATTTTGAGCGCCAAACTCGAGCACCTGACCCGTTGGAACAGCCAGCGTTGCCAGAGCGCCGAGCTCTACAACAGCTTATTCGCACCGATGGCCGGAAGTGTCGGGACCCCTCATCAACCGTCGTGGTCAAGGCCCGTATATCATCTCTACGTCATCCGGACTCCTGAACGGGACGGGCTGCAGAGGTACTTGACCGAAGCCGGAATTGGAACGGGCATTCACTATCCCATTCCGATTCATCTGCAGGTCGTCTATGCTTCACTGGGTTGGAAACGAGGAGATTTCCCGGTGGCCGAGACAGCGGCGGACGAAGTCCTCTCGCTGCCGATGTTTCCGGGCCTGCGTTCTCAGGCACAGCGGCGCGTTGTAGACACCATCTGCGAGTTCGCGTCCACTCGTTCGGTTCGTTAGCTCCCAATCTCTTCTCGATCCTCTCCCCCCGCGTCGACGTCGGGCGTGTGGCAACCTAACTGAAATTCCCGTGGCGCATTGCGCTGGAAATCACGTGAGCCTGCGACGCCCTCTGAAGATCTGGATCGACCTCGACAATTCTCCTCACGTCCCCTTTTTCCTTCCGATCATCGAGGAGCTCCGGAAGAGGGGGTACCGCGTCCTGTTGACGGCGCGGGACTCGTATCAGGTGTGTGAGCTTCTCCGGTTTCACCAGCTGTCCTGCAATGTGGTGGGGCGGCACTGGGGCAAGCACCGCCTGCTCAAAGTACTGGGGACCTGCGTGCGGGCTGCCCAACTGCTCGTTTCTATCATCAAAGAAGGGCCCGATCTGGCGATTTCGCACGGCTCACGAGCCCAGATCTTGAGCGCGTTGGTGAGCCGAGTTCCGGTGATCGTGATCTTCGACTATGAATTCACTTCGACGCTTCCCCTCTATCCGGATTGGGTCCTTGTCCCGAATCTCATCCCCGAGACGACCAAGATCGTTGCCCGGAGGCAAGTCATACGGTATCCGGGCATCAAAGAGGATGTCTATATTCCGCAGTTCCGCCCCGATCCCTCGGTCAGAGCCCGGCTGGACCTCAGCGACGAGGATCTCGTCGTGACGGTGCGCCCACCGGCGACAGAGGCTCACTATCACAACCCAGAGGCTGACGTGCTGCTGGATGCGGCGTTGGATCTGCTCACCCATCGGCCTCACGTGCGCGTGGTTCTGCTTCCGAGGAACGAGGGCCAAGCTCAGACGTTGCGGAAGCAGTGGGGCCAATGGATCACGAGCGGCAGGATCGTGATTCCCGAGCACGTTGTCGACGGCCTGAACCTGATCTGGTTCTCGGACCTCGTCATCAGCGGCGGTGGGACCATGAACCGCGAAGCGGCGGCGCTCGGGGTGCCCGTGTACAGCATTTTCCGAGGGCGCATCGGCGCGGTGGATCGATATCTCAGCGCGACGGGCCGACTCGTACTCCTGGAGAGCGTGGAAGACGTTAGAACGAGGATCCAGCTAGTCCGCAGGACCAGGGCCGCCGCTCCCCATATCGGCGGTGGCAGCGCGTTGAACAGCATCGTCGAGCAGATCGTCACGATCCTGGAAGCCAAGGATGCTGGCGAACGCCTCTCAGCCGATACCGGATCCAGATGATGAAGATCGTCATCGTCGTCGGAGCGCGGCCCAACTTCATGAAGGCCGCGCCACTCATCACGGCGATCAACACATGCAATCGTGAGCTGCTCGCGGCCGACACGATCCAGCACATCCTTGTCCACACCGGTCAACACTACGACGACTCCATGTCGGGCTCCTTTTTTCGGGATCTCGACCTGCCGACGCCGAACGTCCACCTCGGTGTCGGCTCCGGATCGCACGCGTGCCAGACCGCCGAGATAATGAAGAAGTTCGAAGAGGTCGTGGACCGAGAGAAACCGGACATCGTGATCGTCGTCGGCGACGTCAATTCCACCCTTGCTTCCGCCCTGGTCACCGCCAAGATCCCAAGTGACCCAGGGCGCTTACGACCGCTGGTGGCGCACGTCGAGGCAGGCCTGCGCTCCTTCGATCGGAGCATGCCAGAAGAGATTAACCGCGTGCTCACGGACCACGTCTCGGATCTTTTGTTTGTGACCGAAGGCAGTGGACTCGAGAACCTCCGCCGCGAAGGAATCCCGGACGAGAAGATCCACTTCGTCGGCAACACGATGATCGATACGCTTCTCGCTTTCCAGGACAAGGCCGAGGCTTCGAGCGTTCTCGAGAGGCTCGGTCTCCGGGCCGCGTCGGTGACCAATGGCATAGGCGGGTCAGTCATCCCCTATGCGCTCCTGACGCTACACCGTCCTGCGAACGTGGACGAGCGGAGCGCCCTGCGGAGGATCATGGCGGGCCTCGAGGAGTTGGCCGCACGCCAACCTGTGATCTTCCCTGCCCATCCTCGCACCCAGCAACGCCTCCGGGACTTCGGCTTGGAGCCCGAGCTCGGCATAGCGCATGTTCAGGCCGGCGCAGCGGAAGGCGCGCGACGCGGCATCATTGTCACCGATCCGCTCGGCTACCTGGACTTCCTCTGTCTGATGAAGCACGCGACACTGGTGGTCACGGATTCCGGGGGCATTCAGGAAGAGACCACGTGCCTCGGGATACCATGCGTTACGGTTCGAGAGAATACGGAACGCCCCGTCACGGTGCAGAACGGGACAAACATCATCGCGGGGACAGACCAACGCGGCATCGCGGCTGCGATTCGCCGACAGATTTCGGGAAAGCCGACAACTGGTAGGCCCGAAAAATGGGACGGCCACGCTGCCGCACGAATCGTCGATGTGTTGATCCGCGTACAGCATGCAAGGCCAGCGTCTCACCCGTCTCATCACTCGCACTCCGGTAGCTGAGCCAAAGGGCGATACAGATGGGTTTTCGTGCACGAGCGGCGATCGATGCCGGAGCCTCTCTAGAGGCGACCCGAGCGACGACTCTGAAGCTCTTGGCCTACTGTCGGGCGAACGATTGGGCGGGGTATGACCCGTACGATGCGCTCAACAGCCGGATGTTGGCGGCGCTGCCGTTCCTTAACCGCCGACTGCCTCGACTCGTTCTCACCCAGGCCGGTAAGCGGAGTCCCATCAACATTCGCCGCCTGCTTCAGATACCTAAAACCCAGAATCCAAAAGCCGTCGCGCTCTTTCTCACGGCGTCCCTCAAACTCTCGAGGCGTGGCTTGATCAGTCAGAGCGACCTGACGTCGCCGATGACCGATCGCCTGATCGCGCTTCGGTCGCCTGACACACCCTACTGGTGTTGGGGCTATAGTTTCCCTTGGCAGACGCGCACTGTCATCGTGCCCACGGGGGCGCCGAACTTGGTCTGCACGTCCTTTGTCGCAAATGCCCTCCTGGACTTGTATGACCAGTGCCAGGACACTCGATACCTGAGCATCGCGGCCAGCGCGGCGGAGTACATCGTGAAGGAGCTCTACTGGACGGACGGGCAGTCGGTCGCGGGTTTCAGCTATCCCCTCGCTGCAATGCGCAGTCGAACGCACAACGCCAATTTCCTCGGTGCCGCTCTCTTGTGTCGTGTCTACAAGCATACCGGTGAGGAGCAGTTTCTCGTTCCCGCGCTGAGGGTCGCTCGCTACTCGGCCACCGAGCAGCACGCGGATGGCTCGTGGCCCTATGGGGCGGCCTCGACACAGGCGTGGATCGACAACTTCCACACTGGATATAACCTCTGTGCACTGCAGGCGATTGGCCAGTACGCGGACACGACAGAGTTCGCCCCGTGCATCCGGCGCGGGTTCGAGTTCTACCGAGGGCATTTCTTCCGCGCGGATGGTGCAGTGAGGTACTTCCATGACCGCTCCTACCCGGTCGACATTCATTGTGTCGCGCAGAGCGTGATTACCCTACTCGCTTTGCGTCACCTCGCTGAAGACAGTGTGAGCCTGGCGCGAACTGTCTGCGGGTGGGCAATGCAACACCTGTGGGATGAGCGAGGGTACTTCTACTATCAGACGTCGCGCTGCCTGACCAACAAGATTTCATATATGAGATGGTCGCAAGCGTGGATGCTTCTGGCTCTTGCCACCCTGCTCGAGGCTTGTGAATGATCGAGCTTATCTTCACCATTGACTACGAAATATACGGAAACGGCGGAGGATCGCTCAGAGAGCTGGTGTTCGAGCCGGCGGCAAGACTCCAGGAGGTCTTTAGGAAACGAAAGATACGCTTCGTGCCTTTCGTGGAGGTTGCCGAACTCGAGACAATAGAGGCTCACGGAACCGACCCGGCTATCGACCTGGTGAAGCAACAGATCCGCGACTTCTACGACGAGGGATTCTCTCCGGCGCTTCACCTGCATCCGCAGTGGTACAAGGCACGGCGCGAAGAAGGAAAGTGGCGGCTCGACTACAGCGAGTACAACCTGTGTATTCTTCCGCTAGAGCGCATCACTCAAATCGTCGACCGGTCGTTGACCTACCTTCGTGAGGTCTTACGGAGGCCTGATTTCACGCCGTTTGCCTTCCGGGCGGGTAACTGGTTGTTTCAGCCGACGCAACCCGCAGCTCGCGTGTTGGCTCAACGGGGTATCCGGGTGGACTCCTCAGTTTATAAAGGCGGCGTGAACCGTCAGCACAAGCTAGACTACCGCGGGGCACGCCGGAACGGATACTACTGGAGATTCACCGAGCGCGCCGAGAGTGCCAGTCCAGCGGGCTCCTTGCTTGAGGTACCGATATACACGGAAATGGTTCCGGCCTGGAGAATGCTGACGCGAAAGCGCATTGGCCTACAGCAAAGGGGTGCCTCCGTAGCAGCTGATACGAGTACGAAACTCTTATCCCGTCGTCTTCTGGATTTTCTTCGCCTCTGGTACCCACTGAAGCTCGATTTCTGTCGGATGACGATACACGAACTCACGCACATAGTGGACACGGTGATTCTGGAGGATCGGAAACACCCAACATCGTTTCGACCTCTTGTTGCGATCGGACACACAAAGGATCTGATTGATCTCGAGACGGTGGAGGCCTTTCTGGCCTACCTGGACGAAAAGGGTATCGCAGTCTCAACCTTTGAAGACGTATATCCGCGGTGTGAATAACTTGCAAGTGTGTGCTGGAATAGTCTCTAGGGATTGGTGTCGGCGTGTCTAACATCGTTGCGGAGCCTGTGAACGTAGAGTGGCGGCCCAGCATGCCGATTTACGCCTCTGACGCGTTCTTGAAGTCGGAGGGCGATCGATTTGGATGGGTTGGAGGTCGGGACGATCAAGCACGCCTCGTCTGTATCTTGCCCTATATCCTCATTGAAAAACGCGGCCTTCGGATGGTGCGTTTCTGCACTGCGACCATTCCGCTGTCGGGTGAGCTTGACCTAGAAGAGGAGAGAGGATTCTTAAGCAGCGTGGTTGAGCATTTCCGCGCAACCGGCGCGGACATGATTATTCCCTCAGGGAATAGCGCGATCTTTCGAACGTATCCGGACGGTGCGGCGGCCGCTCCATACGGGACCTTCATCAAGGACCTCATTGAGCCGGAAGAAGTCCTGCTGAGCAAGATCCGACAGACCTACCGGCACAACATTCGGAAAGCCAGAGCAGCAGGTGTGCACGTCAAGTGCGGCCACCAATATCTCGACGAATGCTACGAACTGATCGCCGAAACCCTGAAGAGATCGGGATCCAATTTCAAGAGCCCTCACGACTTCAGGCGTCGTGTGACGGCGCTAGGCGAGCACGTGAAGATCTTCGTGGCCGAGCAAGGCGGAGTTGTGCAAGGTTGTATGGTCTCGCCCTTCAGCGAGCATACCGCGTACAACTGCTGGGCTGGGTCGAGGGCGGAGCCGGTTCTCGGCGCTATGCATTTGCTCCATTGGGAGGCGATCCGGCACTTTCGGGCAATGGGAGTGTTGCGGTTCGATTTTCAGGGCGTTCGAATCAATCCGGAAAAGGGATCGAAGCAGGAGGGCATCCGGACGTACAAGCAGGGTTTCGGAGGCGCTTTGGTCCAGGGATATCTGTGGAAATTCCCGCTACGCCGTCTACCATCGATAGCCTATTCCCTGGCAGTTCGATTGCTCATGGGTGGCGATATCGTTGACGTGGAGCACCGAAGAGCACGGGTAGGAACAACGGCTGCTGGGTCATCGTGCTAGCCGAGTCTTCGGTCAACAGGCGGAATGGGAGTGCGGCCGGCGCGCTCATCGTGAACGCCGACGATTGGGGGCGGGATCACGAGACGACCACCCGCACCTTGGAGTGCATCCGCCTTGGAACCGTCTCGTCCGTGAGCGCTATGGTCTTCATGGCGGATTCCGAACGCGCTGCGGCCATGGCCCGAGAGCATGACATCGACGCTGGCCTGCACCTGAATCTTACAACCGCCTTGTCCGCCCCGAACCTTCCGGCAGAGCTCGTGAAACACCAAAACCGTCTCGCCTCTTACCTCCGGCGACCCTTGGCTGTCGCAGTCTTTCATCCCGGACTGATTCGTTCCTTCGAATCCGTCGTCGCCGCTCAAATACGCGAGTTTCATCGCCTCTATGGGACAGGCCCAGACCGCCTTGACGGACATCATCACGTCCACCTTTGCCCCAACGTGCTCATCGGAGGACTGCTTCCGGCGGGAACGATCGTCCGGCGCAACTTCTCCTTTATGCCGGGGGAAAAGAGTCTGGCCAATCGTCTCTTTCGACGGCTCATGGACCGCATACTGGCCCGCCGGCATCGGCTCGTCGACCTTTTTGTTTCATTGGCGCCGCTCGATCCGCCCGAACGCTTGCGGCGGATCGTTTCGCTGGCAAGGCGATTCGTCGTCGAGATGGAGACGCACCCCGTCAACCCCGAGGAGTATCGGTTTCTGACGGGCGGCGAAATGTTTCGCCTGCTCGGTGATCTCCCGATTGCGAGCCGGTTCGCCGTACCACCATCCGGTCGTGTCTGACCCAGAAACGAGAGCCTTGTGACGGATCGGGCTCAAATCGAGGCGGCAATGCTATGAAGCACATCACGGTGTGCGTGTGCACTTACAAGCGTCCAGCGCTTCTCGGGCGATTGTTACGAGTGCTGGAGGATCAGGATACGGGCGGTCTCTTCACATATTCGATCGTAGTCGCCGAGAATGATCGTTCGCAGTCTGGGCGCGCCGTGGTGCTGGAATTCTCGGCAGGGTCGAGGATCCCGGTGAAGTATTGCCTGGAGCCTCAACAGAACATCGCGCTGGCCCGCAACAAGGCCATTGAGAATGCGAGCGGGGACTTTGTGGCATTCATCGATGATGACGAGTTTCCGGACAAATTGTGGCTCTTGCGTCTGTTCGAGGCGTGTGACGTGCCTGACGTGGCCGGCGTACTCGGTCCGGTGTTACCACATTTCAGTGATGAAGTGCCCGGGTGGATCGTCGAGGGCAAGTTCTACGACCGACCGAGGCACCCCACCGGCTTACGTCTCGACTGGCGTCAGACCCGTACGGGCAACGTGCTGCTGAAACGCGACCTGTTCGCGAGAGATGCCCAACCGTTCAAAGCTCAATGCCTCGAGGGTTCGGATCAAGAATTCTTCAAGAGAATGATGCAGAAGGGCCACGTGTTCAACTGGTGCGACGAGGCGGTGGTGCACGAGATCGTTCCGCCCGCACGGTGGAGGCGTAGTTTTCTCGTGAGGCAGTCGTTGTTCCGTGGAATATTCTCGCTGCGCAACCACGGGTTCCCGCTGAGGCTCGTCGTCACATCACTCATCGCGGTGCCGGCGTATACCCTCGCCTTGCCGGTGGCGCTCGTGTTGGGGCAGGCCAAATTTATGAGCTATATCTCCAAACTCTCCTATCATGCGGGACGCCTTCTCGCGCTCTTGGGCCTCAATCCGATCCGGCGCCCGTACGTCAGCGATTAACGACGACACGATGCACACGGACTTCGAGTCGCTCATCGTTGGGCCGAACGATCTGATCCTGGTAACGGGGGCAAGTGGCTTCATTGGATTCAGACTCGTGGAAAGATTGTTGGATCGGGGATTCCGTAATATTCGCTGTTTCGCCAGGCCGTCGGGCAAGGTCGGGAAACTGGAGTCCCTGTGCGAGGGACGCGCCCGCGATGGCGTACGCGCGGAAGTCTTTCAAGGCAATCTGTTGTCGCGAGAGGACTGCACGAGCGCGACGAAGGATGCGGCGGTCATCTTCCATTTGGCCGCGGCGAGGGGTGAGAAGTCGACCGCTAACGCATTCCTCAACTCGGTCGTCACCACGCGCAATCTTCTTGATGCGGCACGCGAGCACGGAAGCTTGCGACGGTTCGTCGGCATCAGTTCCTTTTCCGTCTACAGCAACCAGCACAAGACGCGGCGCCGGTTGCTGGATGAATCGTCGCCGATTGAGTCGCACCCAGAACTACGCGGCGAGGCCTATTGCTTTGCAAAGGTCAAACAAGACGAGCTCGTGTCCGAGTACGGCCAAAAGCTCGGGCTCCCGTACGTGATCGTCCGACCTGGATACGTTTATGGCCCCGGGAATCTGGGCATCAGCGGGCGGGTCGGAATCGACACGTTCGGCCTGTTTCTTCACCTTGGCGGTTCCAACACGATTCCCCTCACGTACGTCGACAATTGCCTGGACGCCATTATGTTGGCCGGTTTGAGGAAGGGTCTCGAGGGCAATGTGTTCAACGTGGTGGATGACGATCTGCCTTCCAGTCGCCAGTTTCTGCGCTTGTACAAGCGCCACGTGAGGCCGTTTAGATCGATCTACATACCGCACGCGGTGAGTTATGCCCTCTGTTATTTGTGGGAGCGCTATTCGGTGTGGTCGGAGAGGCAATTGGAGCCCGTCTTCAACCGGAGGGCATGGCACGCTTCGTGGAAAAAGACGTACTACAGCAATCAAAAGTTGAAGAGATGTGCCGGGTGGACGCCGGAAGTGTCCACCGCAGAGGGATTGAGGCGCTATTTCGACGCCTGCCGGGCCGGAGGAGCGAATGCTTAGGGTCGCGATCGTGGGATGCGGCAAGATCGCAGACGACCACGCGTCCCAGATCGGGAGGATCAAAGACTGCGAAATCGTCGGGGTGTGCGATCGGGAACCGCTGATGGCGCGCCAGCTCGCGGAGAGATTCCCGGTTCGGGCGTGGTTTGGTGATCTGAATGAACTGCTGCGCGTGGCCAGGCCGGACGTTGTTCACGTCACGACGCCGCCCGCCAGTCACTTCGAGATCGCGAAGCGCTGCCTGGAGTCGGGATGCCACGTCTACGTGGAGAAGCCCTTCACGGTCGACGAAGCGGAGGCCCAAAGCTTGGTCGCGATCGCGGAGACAGCGGGGCTCAAGCTCACCGCGGGTCACGACGATCAATTCAGGCATGTGGCGCGACGCATGCGGAAACTTGTGCGAAGCGGATTCTTGGGGTCAGGCCCAGTGCATATGGAAAGCTACTATTGCTACGAGCTCGGACCGTCCGACTATGCTGGAGCCTTTCTGGGCGACAAGAAGCACTGGGTTCGCAAGCTGCCCGGGAAACTGCTTCAAAACAATATCAGCCACGGGATTGCCCGAATCGCGGAGTTCCTGACCACGGAGTCCCCCGAGGTGATCGCCCATGGGTTCACAAGTCGGTTTCTGAGAGAGGCGGGCGAAAGTGAAATCGTCGACGAACTGCGAGTCATCATCAGCGAAGAGGGGCGCGTGACCGCCTACTTCACCTTCTCCTCGCAGATGCGCCCCGATCTTCATCAGTTTCGCATCTATGGTGCGCGCAACAGTCTGATTCTCGATCAGGATCAGGAGACGCTCGTCAAGCTTCGCGGACAAAGGTTCAAGAGTTATACGGAGAAGTTCGTCCCGCCGGTACTGATGGCCAGGGAGTACCTGGCGAACCTGGGTACGAATCTCCGGACCTTTTGGGCGAGGGATTTCCACATGAAAGCCGGGATGAAGTATCTGATTGAATCGTTCTACAGGTCGATCGTCGAGGGTACCCCGGTCCCCATTCCGTATCGGGAGATTCTCCTGACTGCGCGGATCATGGACACTATTTTCAGCCAATTGAATGCGAGAGCGACGCGGAGCCTCGACGGTTCGGAGTTGAGTTTCGCGGTCGGCGGTGGGGTGGCCGGACGCCACGACATCCAGCCGGCAGGTCGGTAGATCAATGGAAACTCTGGCGGACAACGTCAGTGAGGTCTACGTCAGGGGAAAGTGGGTCAGAGTCCCGGCGCTGGAGTGCGACGGGAAAACGGTTGTCATCAGGGGCAAATGGCTCAGGATGGCTACGATCCGCAGTGAGGAGTGGTTGGAAACGGAACTCGGGGACCCCGAACGGTGCGTGAACATGTTGAGCGGTCACGGACCTTCGGGCCCACGCGCCGATATCTTCACGTTCACCCAAAAGCTTCCGGCGACGACCCCCAAGTATCAGTATCAGATGGAGTGGGAGAGCGTCGCGGCCGTTGGTACGCGCAGCTTCAAGGAGTGGTGGGACGGACTGCCCCAGGCGACTCGCAAGAACGTCAGGAGATCACAGAAGCGGGGCGTGGTGGTCACCGTGAGGAAATTCGATGACGACTTGGTCACGGAGTTGATGGGATTGAACAATGACTCCCCGATCCGTCAGGGCGTGCGAAACGTGCAATACGGGAAGTCATTTGAGCAGACTAAGAGGGATTACTCGTCATTCTCGGAGCGAAGTGACTTCCTCTGCGCACACGTCGGAAACGAATTGATCGGGCTTCTGAAGATAGTGTATCGCGGCGAGATCGCGTCGATACTCAACTTACTGGGTAAGGCGAGCCACTACGACAAACGACCCGGCAATGTGTTGATGGCAAAGGCCGTCGAGTTGTGCGAATCGCAAGGGATCTCGCATTTGACGTACGGGCTCTTCAACTACGGCAACAAGCGCGAGAGCCCGTTACGGGAATTCAAGATCCGCAATGGCTTTGGAGAGATCCTGGTGCCGAGGTTCTATGTTCCCCTGACACGATGGGGAAAGTTGTGCTTGAGAGCGAAAATCCATCGGGGTCTGGTCGGCGTGCTTCCGCATCGAGTCATCACGTTGATTGTTAACGCACGCTCGAAATGGTACAGAATACGATACGCCGGTGTAGCTCAATGGTAGAGCGGCCGAATTGTTTTCGGTTGATGGAGCGTTCAAATCCTCCCGCCGGCTCCAGTCATTTCAGGAAGGCTTGCCAATCCACCGCACCGTCGGAATTTGAACTGCAGCTGAACTAATTCGAGACTGGATATATGCCGGGGATCGTTGGTCTGTTGACGAAGATGCCGGGGCAATGGGCGCAGTCGCAAATGCTGCAAATGGTCGAAGCCATTCGGCATGAACCGTTCTACACGACTGGAACGTGGGTTGACGAGTCACTGGGAGTGGCCGTGGGATGGGCCGCCCGGAAGAACTCCTTTTGCGACGGAATGCCGGTCTGCAACGAAAGCGGTGACGTGGTTCTCGTCTTTTCAGGAGAGGAGTTTCCAGAACCGGGAATGGCCTCTAGCCTGACGCAACGGGGCCATACGCTCAATCCGGAGGGACCCTCCTATCTCGCGCATCTCTATGAAGAGGATCCGAGCTTCCCCGCCGGCCTGAACGGAAGGTTTCACGGCCTTCTGATTGACCGCAGACTGGGAACGGCGATGCTCTTCAACGACCGTTATGGGATGCAGCGAATCTACTATCACGAGTCGAAAGAGGCTTTCTATTTCGCCGCGGAAGCCAAGGCGATCCTTGCTGTCCGTCCCGAGCTTCGGTCGATTGACCCTCGGGGTTTGGGGGAGTTTGTCGCCTGCGGCTGTGTGCTGGAGAACCGGACACTTTTCGAAGGTATTCACGTGCTGCCGCCTGGTGCAGCCTGGGTGTTCCGAGACCGGTTGATCGAGCGGAAAGGTACGTATTTCGAGCCGAGCGACTGGGAGAACCAGCTCCCCCTGGAGCCGGAGGCTTACTATCGGGAAATCCGGGATGTCTTCTCTCGCAACCTTCCCCGGTACTTTAATGGTGGCGAGCGAATCGGGGTGTCGCTGACTGGGGGACTCGATACTCGGATGATCATGGCGTGGCAGAAGCATTCCCGAGGATCGCTCCCGTGCTACTCGTTTGGGGGTACCTATCGGGACTCTCAAGATGTTCTACTCGCACGGCGAGTCGCGGCTCTGTGCGAGCAACCCCACGAAAACATCCAGGTTGGACACGAGTTTCTCGAACGCTTCCCGCGGTATGCGGAGCGGACGGTGTACCTCACCGACGGGTGCGCCGAGGTGAGCTGTTCCCCTGTCCTGTACGCCCACGAGCGGGCCCGGGAAATCGCTCCGGTGCGGATGACAGGAAACTATGGCAGCGAAGTCCTCCGACCAGTCGGCCCCGCATTCAAGCCGATAGAGCCAGCGCCGGGGCTCTTCAGCCCGGAGGTTCTCTCCCACGCCCGGGTGGCTAGTGCAACATACGCCGGGTTGCTCGAGAGACACCCGGTTGCGTTCGCGGTGTTCCGTCAAGCTCCGTGGCACCACTATGGTCTCTTCGCGCTCGAGCAGTCCCAGCTCTCGGTGCGATCCCCGTTTCTCGACAACGATCTGGTCCGGACTGTCTTCAGGGCGCCGCGGGCGGCCCTTGTGAACAATGACATTTGCCTCCGGCTAATCGCGGACGGGGACGCCACTCTTCGGCGGATCCGGACCGACCGCGGCGTGGCCGGAGATCACGGGCCCATGGCGGCAGCGGTTGCCAGAGGCATCCTCGAATTTACGTTCAAAGCGGAATACGCGTATGACTACGGCATGCCCCAGGGAGTTGCCCGGATTGATCATCTCCTGGCTCCCCTGCACCTGGAGCGCCTCTTCCTCGGCAGGCACAAGTACTACCATTTCCGAGTCTGGTACCGAGATGCGCTCTCCAAGTACGTTCGGGAAATGCTGCTCGACTCGAGAACCTTGTCCCGGCCGTTCCTCGACAAGAAGATGGTCGAGGATGTGGTGAGGGGGCATCTCAGAGGAAACCGCAACTACACTTCTGAGATTCACAAAGTATTGACGCTGGAACTCCTGCACCGCCTGTTCCTCGATTCGCGATAATTCGATACCTTCCGTCAAGGTATTGTTTGGGGTGATTTAGTCTATGCCGTCGTTGATCGCTAGCCTCGTATTCGCGTTCGGCGTCTTCGGGCTCTTCAGGCTCGATCGCGACCGCGAGGTCCAGACTTCCAAAGCCCTTTGGATTCCCGCCATATGGCTGTGGCTTTGCGCCTCGCGTTCACTCGCGGAGTGGCTGGCGATATTGGGATGGGCGACGCCGCCCGACATGACCGTCTCGTACATGGAGGGGAGCCCCGCTGACCGGAATGCGATGGCGGCGCTCCTGGCGCTCGGCCTCATCGTACTGTGCCGGAGAAAGAATTTCGGACCACTCCTCCGAGCGAATGTTCCTATTCTCCTCTTCTTCCTCTATGCCGCCTTGAGCACACTCTGGTCCGACTATCCGGACATCACGATCAAGCGCTGGTTCAAAGCGCTCGGAGATCTTGTGATGGTCATGGTCGTCCTGACCGACCAGGATTGGCGTTCGGCTATCAAGCGAGTCTTGGTGCGAACCGGGTTTCTCGTGATACCCCACTCTATTCTGGTGATCAAGTACTATCCCGAAATCGGACGATCATACAATCGTTGGACTTGGCTGGTGTCCTACACCGGAATCACAACTCACAAGAACGAGCTCGGCAAGGATTGCTTGATCTTCGGGATCGTATTCCTATGGTGTTTTCTTCTAGCGTACAGGAATGGCCAAGATCAACATCGGACCCGTCGTTTGATCGCTCACGGCGCGGCTCTCGCGATGGTGGTATGGCTTTTTGCGATGGCCAATTCGGTGACTTCACAGGTGACTTTTTCCCTGGCCACCGCCTTTTTCCTCGCGGCTGGCAGTCGAAGGTTTGCCCAGAAACGGACGGCCGTGCATTTGCTCGCGGCAGTATTCGTCCTAATTCCCTTCTCTACCGTGTTCCTAGGACTCGGCGCGGGCGCCTTAGAAGGAATGGGCCGGGACTCGACGCTCACGGGTCGAACTGACATTTGGCAGAGGGTTCTCACCCTGGCGGGGAGCCCCTTGTTTGGGACGGGGTTCGAGAGTTTCTGGCTCGGGAAGCGACTTGAGATTCTTCAGGGACCTCAGATCGGTTTGAACGAAGCTCATAACGGTTACCTCGAGATCTATGTGACTCTCGGATGGATTGGTGTGGCCCTGCTGACCGCCATGATTGTCACCGGGTATCGAAACATCATCATCTCGTTTCGTCGGGACCCGGATGTCAGCCGGCTCAGGATGGCGTTTTTCATGGCCGCGCTGGTGACGAGCTTCACAGAGGCAGGGTTTCGGATGCTGAATCTGAATTGGATCACCTTCCTCATCGCAGCAATGGCCATTCCGGACGGCTCGAGTCGTGTAAGCACTTCACACCCTTTGACGAGGGCACGGCCTTCCAGGCGGGAACCAGTGGAAAGAGTTCCTGTCGCACTAACCGAAAACGGAACGCTCATGGCCCACCAGCAGCCAAGAGGCAAATTCGTGAGGAGGTCGTCTTCCTGAAGCCCTTTGACACAAGCGGCACGTTTCGCCCTGATTCTGACGGCGTTGGTGTCGGTCGCCTTGCCGTTCGTGGCGCCGGGGCCACAATGGTTGCCCAAGCGGCCGGGCTGGCGATTCAGGTCATTGCCACGGTCGCTTTGGCAAGGCTGTTGACGCCTGCGGACTTTGGGCTAGTGACCATGGTGACCACCGTCAGCCTACTTCTTGTGAACTTTGGCTTGAACGGGCTCACCGAGGCTGTTCTCCAGCGCGAGCGGATCGATCATTCCTTGGCCAGCAGCCTATTCTGGATCAACGTGGGCGCAGGCCTTCTTCTCACCATCGGGTTCGCCGCGGCAGGATCGTTGATGGCACAGTTCTATGACAACCCGATGGTGGCTCAGATCACCGTTGGCGTTTCCTTAACGATCCTCATCACGAGTACCTCCGTTCTCCACCGGGCTCTTCTCATGCGGGCCATGTGCTTCTCCCAAGTGTCCGCCAATGACTTCGTCGCTCGTATCGCCTCGGTGGCGGTCTCAGTCCTCCTTGCGCTGGCTGGGTGGGGTTACTGGGCGCTGGTCGCCGGGGCCATCGCAGAGCCAGTCAGCCAATCCATCGGGGTGTGGGCATTTTGTCGATGGGTTCCGGGCCTTCCCCGCCGGGTGGCTGGCACTGGGTCGATGGTGCGGTTCGCGATACAGGTGTACGGGCGCTTCAGCCTCAACTACTTCACCCGAAACACGGACAACCTCTTAGTAGGTTGGTATTTCAATGCGCAGTCTCTGGGGTATTACAAGAAGGCGTATGATCTGTTTGCGCTTGCGGCGGTCGCGCAATCCCTCACGACCGTTGCTGTCTCCGCCCTGAGTCGGTTGCGCGGCGACTCCATCCGATACCAGCAGCATCTTCTGACCGCGTTGTCTGTGGCGGCCTTTGTGGGCATGGGACTAGGGGCAGATCTGACGCTAGTCGGCAAAGACGTGGTCCAGATGCTGTTAGGTCCGCAGTGGGAGCCGGCGGGCAGGATCTTCACGTTCTTCGGACCCGGAATAGGGGTGATGTTTCTTTACGGCACACACGGCTGGATCCACCTGTCCATCGGCAGGCCGGACCGGTGGTTCCGCTGGGGGGTTTTGGAGTTCATCGCCACGGGTGTGATGTTTGTTCTGGCGCTCCGGTGGGGTCCTGTGGGGATTGCGACGACTTGGAGTTTATCCCTCTGGATGCTCACGATCCCCGCGTTATGGTACGCAGGAAGACCGATACAGCTCGGGATCGCCCCGGTTATCGCTGTGGTCTGGAAGTACGTTCTCGCATCCCTGCTTGCAGGCGGCACAACCGGGTTGATCGTCGGAGAACTTCCAGCCTTCATCGTGGCCTCGGACCCCTTTGAAGCAGCAGCAGCGCGAATAGCGGTGATATCCGTTTCGTTCGGGCTTCTGTATGTAAGTGCGGTGACCATCTTGCACCGAAGTCTCGCACCCCTCTTTCTAGTCGCTCGTCTCGTGCGGGAAATGGTTCCGTGGGGCAGGCCTTCAAAGCCGTCTCCAGCGATCGCTACGAACTGAGTAGGCGTGGCGCTCGCTCTGTCATGACTCGACGACCAGTTCCGAGAGTAGACTCCCGGCCCCAAGGGGACGGCTTGCCGCCGTCATCGTAGACGATGTCTAACGGAGCCCCGGTCCCGCTTGACTACCACTCCCTACTGAACGAGAACCTGCGTAGGCGTACCAGGAGTCGAGCCGGCTTGTCCGAATGGAAACGCTCCAATATCCGGAGCGATGCCAAAGAGTACCCCCTGTCCATTCGAGTCTTTGTACAGATACACTGGAGTTCCCGGCGACCGACTGATTGGGCTAGCCAGCGTAATCGTGTTCGTGGCGTAATTGATCGAGGCGATCTGGACTGTCGTCGTGAGGCCAACCCGCAGCCAATCGGCCTGCACTCCGGCCCAGCCTGGTTGAAAAACCCGAGCATCGGCAACGACCATGGAGACGCCTGTTCCGGAATCCCCAGCGGCCACAGTGGTAAGCGGCACGCCCGCTCCGATGGCCGGCGAAATCGCTTGAAGAGACCCATCGGTCGGGAAGTTGGCAAAGAGCGGATTTTTGTTTCGGAGCGTCGCGTAGGTCTCTTCCGTCGAGTACGGCGAGTTCCACGCACCGGAATAGCCGGTGTTGAAGGCGATGTTGCCGTTACCGACCGCATTGCTGATTGTGGGGGACCACCCATTGGCCTGGGTGTTGTAGCAGATGTTGTTAAGGACGACACCGTTCGGCGCGTTTTGGAAGCTTACGCAGTCACCGTTCTCCGCCGTCAGATGACCCGTGGCTATCGTATTGTTGTACATACGTGCGTTCGGCACGTTGTCGCCCACACCTCCAAGCGACACGCCGGACCCGTCCATATTCTGTGCGTAATTGAACCGAATGATGACCGTATCCGCGACAGGGCCGCTGCCAGTTCTAATGATTACAAAATGGCAGTTGCCGCCATCGTTGAAACAGTTTCGCTCAACGTTGTTTTCAATGAGTGAGAAACTCAGCGTCGGCGTCGTGCCACCGCCGATGACTTGCACGAAGTCGATGTGTTCGCCGCTCGTCGAGCCATTGACGTCATGAAAATAGTTGCCGCGCACGACGACGTTCTGGCCGCCGATTTCCATCGCATCGCTGCCCGAACCGGAGATCTCATTGTTTTCGATGAGGCTTCGATCACCGTACAAGTAGATGCTCGCACTGGAGCTGCCGCTCGAACTCCAGACAATGGTGTTGTTCCTGAAGACGATGTTACTGGTGGTAGTGCCGCTACCGTCTACAGCGTTGATCGCTTGGCCAGTGAATCGAAAGCCGTCAATGGTGATGTACCGACGGTTGGTCACGGTCACGGTACTCGTGATCGTCACGGTGTCGCCCGTATGAGCCTTAAAGGTGATCGGATTGCCAGCACTTCCATTCGTGCTCTGCGTCCAGCCAGAATAGCTTCCTGCATAGACCTCACAGGTGTCTCCGGCCACGGCCGCGCTCGCACACGCCTGGATGGTGGTGAAGCTACCACCGCTGCCCTTGACGGTGTAGGTTGCGGCCGCTGCTGGCAGGCCGGAGAGAAGCACGATCAGCGAAGATAGAAATAACTGGCGAGTCCTCATCGTAAGCCTCAGCTCTTCGAGAATAACTGACTGGGACACAGTGCCCCAACCGCCGACCAGGTTTCAAGCGTTCCCAGGCTTTGCGTCTGATTCTACAAGCTGCACCAGCACGTCTTGTGCCAGAATTCCGGAACAGGTGGAGGTGCCGATTTTGTTCTTAAACGGCATGGTGTTGACCAGCGCGACTGGCTTTGGGGTGCCTATCACGAGTGCGCCCTAAAAGCGTACTAAAGCCGAATTGACACTCCTAGAATTGACACTCCTAAATCGTCTCGAACGCGGCACTATCGCTGACGGAGTGCGAAGAGCCTTGCCGATGACAGTGGTCTTTAGCCCCCACGAACGGCGTCTACCAAAGTCTTGAGTGACATGACTCGAGTCGCTCTCATCCACGCGGGTAAGATTCCGCACTATCGTGTTCCGATATACGGCTACCTGAGCTCGTATCTCAGGCGTTACGGCTTTGACCTTACCGTTGTATCGGACGGAATCGAGGTAGGCAACCCGCACATCGTCGATTTTCAGTGTACGGAGATGCCCCTCTCCGCCTTCAGCATCGCTCGGTTCATCTACCGACGCCAAGTTGAAGTGATCATCGATTACATGGAATTGAGACACTCATATTTGTTCCCGACGTATCTGATCGCAAAGGGAATCATGCGGCGAAAGATCGTTTACTGGGGGCAAGGGTGTGACCTTGCCGCTACTGACGCTGTCCTAAAAAACCTCGCGTACAGGTCCGAGCTGGCCATGTGCGACGCTATTATTCTGTACGCCGATCATTTGAAAAAATATGTGCCGCGTCGGTTTCACAAGAAACTCTTTGTGGCCAATAACACGCTCCACTTAGGTTATCGAGGCCTTCCGACCGATGTGCAGAAAGAGGACATCCTGCAGAAATACGGAATCAAGACGAGGAAGAACATTATCTGCGTCGGTCGCATTCAGAAGCGGAAGAGATTGGAGCGTCTCTTCGAGGCGTTTGTCCACATGAATCGACCCGATGTCGGGTTGATCCTTGTCGGGCCCGACCCGGACCGAATTCTCGAGAAGTTTACCGGCGACAATATCTACAAACTCGGCTCCCTCTACGGAGACGCAAAGTTCGACATCCTTTCTTCGGCGGATGTCTACTGTCTTCCCGGCGCCGTTGGATTGAGCATCGTCGACGCCTTCCATTGCGGGCTCCCTTTTGTGACAGAAGACGGGGACGAGTCTGCGGAGATGATGTACTTGAAGAACGGGGTGAATGGCTTCATCACGCCGAGAGGTAATATCGCGGAACTGGCTCACACATTGCGCCTTCTCATCGACGACAATGCGCTGCGGCGGCGGCTCTCCGACGCGGCGAGGCGGGAAGTAGCGGACAACGGGAACATCGATAAATTAGCCGCCGGCTTTAGGGATGCGCTCGACTATGTCATAGGTCGAGTCGGTGGAGTGCCTGTCCCAGGGATCCATCCATGATAGGCCTGACGCCGAGAGATCACTGGGAACACAACCTCGGCGACCTTTTTCATGGTTTGGCCGAAGCGCTAGCGCCGACGAAACGAAACGGCAAGCTGAATATCTCGGGACTCGCCGGTTGTATTCCGGCGAGGTCGGGCCGGGCGGCGCTGGTCACGGCGATTCGGGCACTCAACTTGCCACCGGGAGCGCGGATCGGAGTCCCCCTTTACTGCTGTGCGGTCGTATTCAAAGCAATCACGGAGGCCGGCTGTACGGCGCACTTCATCGATGTCGATCCAGGGACGTTTTGCATGTCCACTGGAGACTTCTTAGCAAAGCGCTCGCGACTGGACGCTGTCATCGCCGTTCACATGTTTGGAAACCTGTGCGATATGTCTGCCTTACGGGAGGCGGCGCAGGGCAAACCGATTATTGAAGACTGCGCGCTGGCTCTCGGAAGCAAGCTTCGAGGCCGCACAGTCGGTTCGTTCGGCGACATCGCCTTTTTCAGCTTTCGATCCGGCAAATGCCTCTCCGTGGGGGAAGGCGGGGCGTTGTTTTCGAGCGATGCTGATGTAATCGCTAGAGTCGCTCGGTTGACCGAGGAAATGAAGGCGCCCAGCTACGCCGACGAGTGCGCTCACGCGACGAAGACCTACATTAAATCAATTCTCCGGAGCAAGCCTCTCTATGGAATCGTGGGTTATCCCCTTTGGGAATTCATGAATCGAATGGGGCATTTGTCGGAGAACCCCGGCGTCGCACTCAGCCAAATCTTTATGGTCGATTCTGCTCTCATCCGAAAGCGGCTTCCTCTCCTGGACTTGATCATTACTAGACAGCGGGCCAACGCGGATTTCTACTCCAACGCGCTCAACCTGGACCCCGACATGCTCTGCTTGGAGCCCCCGGGCATGTTTTACAATCGCTATTATTTCCCGGTCACATTTCCTTCGATGGAGAGCCGGGACTTGATCGCGGCCTCTCTCCTGAAACACCGGATCGACACGATGAAATACCTCGGCGACATAGTTGGGGTCGCCGCTAAACAGTATGACTACGCGGGCGATTGTCCGGTGGCGGAACGGCTGTCAAGGACCACGCTCGTTATTCCAAGCTATTACACCCTCCAGAAACAACAGATCGTGCGCATTGCTGAGTGCCTGAATGAAGGATGGGCTGAAGTGAAGGAGCGCGGCCACGTCGCCCAACTGTAAAACGTCAGAGTCAACCCGACTCCTGGCTAGCATGCATTTGGCTTGAACGTCAGCAGTGTGGGCAGCTGTTTGCGAGTAGCGCAACGTCCAAACGCCACAAACCACTGAGAGAACGCCCAGCGACGGGTACGAAGAAAACGAGCGATGACAACTTATAAAATCGATCCGTGTCGCGATTCACGATGGGCGGAGTTTGTCGAGCGACATCCACGCGCCTCCGTATTCCACACGCTGGGCTGGCTCGAGGCGCTCCGGCGGACCTATGGGTACGATCCGGTGGCCTATACGACCACGCGGCCAGGTGCTTGCCTGACCAATGGAGTGGTTCTGTGTCGCGTGTCGAGCCTGATTACCGGGCGTCGACTGGTCTCCCTCCCATTCTCGGACCATTGCGAGCCACTGGTGGATCGTCCTGAAGATCTGGAGGACCTGCTCGCTTCGGTGAAGCTCGAAAGCGGAAAAGAAGGATTGAGGTATATCGAGATCCGACCGCGAACGATGGCGCCACTTGGGATGGATAAGGGTCGAGCTTTCTATCTTCACTCCATCGACCTCAACCCGGCGCTCGAGGAAATCTTCCGCCGCTTCCACAAGGATTGCACCCGTCGGAAAATAAGGCGAGCAGAGCGGGAAGGGTTGACCCACGAGGAAGGCCGAAGCGAGACTATCCTCGAGCAATTCTATCAGCTGCTTTTGCGCACGCGTCGGCGACATCAATTGCCGCCCCACCCCCGCGCGTGGTTTCGCAACCTGGTGGACTGCCTGGGCGAGCGGGTGAAGATCCGGGTCGCGTCGAAGGATGGACACCCGATCGCCAGCATCTTGACTCACACCTTCCGGGACGCGCTCGTCTATAAGTATGGCTGCTCCGACGAGAAGTATCATAATCTCGGAGGCATGCACCTCTTGTTCTGGAAGGCGATCCAGGAGGGAAAAGCCAACGGAGCTCGGGAGTTCGACCTAGGACGCTCAGACCCCGACAACGCTGGTCTCAACACCTTCAAGGACCGCTGGGGGGCGGCACGCTCCCAGCTAACCTACTGGAGACATCCGACCCATTCGGCGCCGAACGCTGCCCCCGGGCTGGGGGCGAGGGTCGTGAAGACGATGTCCTGCGGTATTCCAGACAGTCTTCTGGTTCGGGCTTGGACAGCGAAGGCGGCAAAGAGGATCCTTTCTCGTACTCCGGATGGTGTTCTGATTGCCGCAGGCAAGCTCTTCTACAAGCACCTCGGGTGTTTTGTCTTATTCCAGCTCGTCTTGTGATTGGCAGGCAACTCTTCCAGCTAGAGCACATCGGCCAAGGAAGCCTCTCCCGGCCCCTGCGCTTTGGGGGTTAGGTCATGCGTATGGCCAGGTCCGTCAACGAGTACTTTCGCTGTCCTGAGAGCTTCATTCAGTTGGCGCAGATGGGATCGCTCTCGGCGGATTCGGGATATTTCCGATTTGGCTCCGAGACGATTTGTTATGGGACCTCGTCGTCAGGATTCAGGAGTCGACAGGTCACTGGCCCGCTGCACGATGTTCTCGCCGACGTCAGCACCGACCGGGATGGGACCGTTCGACTCGCGCTGGATCCTACCGAGATCGTCGAAAACCTCCGTCATGAGCGCTACGAGCTCAGCGGAGGGAAGGGCGTGTCTCGGCTCGCTGAAAGCGGACTGAGCCAGACCGTCTACTATTGGCTGCGCCCACTGTTGCCTGTCTCTATCCGAAAGCACCTTCAGAGAAGGCGCTTGAGCGACTGGCAGACCCTTGCGTTTCCGCGCTGGCCGGTAGACCGCACGGTGGAAGAGATCCACGAGCGGCTCTTGGCCCTATCTCTGAAGGCAAAGGGGCTTCAGCGAGTTCCCTTCGTATGGTTCTGGCCGGATGGCGCAAAGAGCTGCGCCATCATGACGCATGATGTCGAGGCTCTGGCGGGTCGAGACTTCTGTTCTCAGCTAATGGATCTGGACTCGTCTGCAGGGATCAGATCGTCCTTTCAGATCGTGCCGGAGGTCCGGTATCCGGTTCCGGGGACCTTGCTCGATGAGATCCGAGCACGCGGCTTCGAGGTCAACGTCCACGATCTGAGCCACGATGGTCGTCTTTTCTCCAACCGCGCCGAGTTTCTGCGCAGGATTCAACGCATTCACCAGTATGCGAGAGATTACGGCGCGCTAGGGTTTCGCTCGGGTGTTCTGAATCGAAACCAGGCGTGGTATGGCGATCTGGAGTTCTCCTACGATATGTCAATTCCGAACGTCGGGCATCTCGACCCGCAACGCGGCGGCTGCTGCAGCCTGATGCCCTTCTTCATCGGGAAAGTCCTGGAGCTCCCGGTCACGATGATCCAGGACTACTCGTTGTTCCATATCCTGAACGATTACTCGCTCGACTTGTGGACGCGGCAGCTGCGCGCGATCACAGAGAACCACGGGCTCGCCAGTTTCATCATTCACCCCGACTACGTTATCGAGGGGCGAGCGCGCGCGATCTACCAGGCCCTGTTGGAGCATCTCGCCACGGTACGCGAAGAACGAAAGATGTGGATCGCGCTTCCGCGGGAGGTCGATCGCTGGTGGCGGGAGCGCAGTCAGATGAAGGTGGTGACCGACGGGGGGAGATGGCGGATCCTGGGAGAGGGGCGAGAGCGTGCTCGCGTCGCGTTCGCGAGGATCGCTGGCGATCGGCTGGTTTTCACGGTCGAGGACGATAACGAGGCTACAGAATGTTCGTCTCTTGCGCCGACCGCATAGGCGAGCTTGGGAGCCGCGCGCCGATGGTGACGCGAACCGGTGGTTTCGCGGCGTTTGTCGTCTTGACGGTGGTGATCTTTTGGGCGCCGTTGAGCACCCTGATCCGGTTCTCGTTTCAGGAGGAGCACTACTCCCACATCGTCCTGGTGCCTGCCGTCAGCGGTTTTCTCCTCTTGTACGGACGGAGAAGGATTTTCGCCCAGGTCGAGACGTCGTGGAAAGCTGCGGTCGGCCTGCTCGCGGCGGGCGCTCTCTTCGGATGGTGTGGACTCGCATACGCCGGTTCGCCGAGCGAGAACGACCGGCTCTTCATCATGACATTCTCATTGGTGCTCATGTGGATCGGCGCGTTTGTGTTCTGTTACGGGCTCCGTGCTCTGCGGGCGGGCTTGTTTCCGGTGTTGTTTCTCGTCCTGATGGTCCCCTTACCCGATCTCCTGTTGAATGCCGTCATCTTCTCCCTGCAGACGGGGTCGGCGGAGGTTTCCTATGCGCTTTTCCAGCTGATCGGTGTCCCGGTGTTTCGGACGGGATTCGAGTTCGCCTTACCTGGGGTCACGATCGAAGTGGCGAAGGAATGCAGCGGGATTCGGTCGAGTCTGGCTCTGCTGTTCACCAGTCTCCTGGCCGGCCATTTACTGCTCCGGTCCGCTGTGAGGAAGACTGCCTTAGCGCTGATGACCGTGCCATTGCTCATCGTCAAGAATGGCGTTCGTATTGTGACGCTGTCGGCCCTCGCCATCTACGCTGATCCGAGCTTTCTTACGGGCAAGCTCCACAGAGAGGGCGGGTTCGTGTTCTTCCTTCTCGCCCTGGCGATGCTGGCGCCTGCGCTTTGGCTTTTACAAAGAGCCGAGGCGAGCCATTGAGACCAGAGAAGTCATTGTTGTGGGCGCCGGCCCGTATGGCCTGAGTACGGCCGCGTACTTGCGGCAGGCGGGAATGTGGTCGGGAAAGCGATGGCGTATTGGAGAGACCTCGGGGGATTCAGCACTGTTGGACGATCGCCGATGGGGTAAAGTGCTAGAAACGGCACCGATCAGCGAGGGCAGCGCTACCTGGTGGATTGGGCCATCCTTGGAGCTGGCTATCGAGTCGATATCTCGCGGTGTCGGATCTTGGATCAGTCATTGAGCCAACGAGTTGAGCGAACTACCGAGGGTTACCCGGTATTGACGACAGGTCTGGAGACATCGGTGAAGGGTTTCTACGTGGTGGGTGTAGTCGCGGAGAAGACATTACGGCCAGCACTGAGATTTGTGACGGGCACGCGGAATGCCGGCCCCCGGGCCACCCGGGCGATTGTCGAAAGAGAGAGGGTTCACTTTAATGGACAATATGAATCAGCCTCGCGGCAGTTCCCAACGTGATGCGAAATCACCAGGGGCAATTGTTTTGGGTGGTAGCTTTGTCGGTCTCGGTCTTGTCAGGAGCCTTGGAGCGCGCGGTGTCGAGACCTGGGTAGTCGATACCGATCGCTCAGCGTCGATTGCAAGATTCTCGAAATATACGAAGCGCTATATCCTTGCCGAAGATCCGTACCAGTGGCTTCTCCGTGAAGGCCATCAGCACCGCCTGAATGGATGGGTGGTGTTCCCGGTCACCGACTATTTCGTCGATCTTCTGGCCCACCACCACGAATCCCTGAGCTCGATCTACAAATTGACAACGCCCCCAATCGAGGTCACGCGATTCGCGCTGGACAAGCGGCTCACGTACCGTAGAGCTCAGGAGCTGGGAATTGCGACTCCGTGGACGCGGCTTGGGGACGGGCCCCCCGACGAAATTGAGAAGAGTCTCCAATACCCCGTGATTCTCAAGCCTGCGATCAACCATCACTTCTTTCCACACACGAATCTCAAAGCCTTGCCGGCGTCGAATGCCTCGGAGTTCCAGCAGCGGTATGCGCAGATGAGAAAGTACCTTCCACCGGAGGAAATCCTGATCCAGGAACGCATTCCTGGCGACGGAGAGAATCAGTTCTCCCTTTGTGCGGTATGCGAGAAGGGACGACCGTACGCGACGCTTGTTGCGCAACGCAGAAGACAGTATCCCGTCGAGTTCGGCAACGCGAGCTCGTTTGTCGAGACGACGCGGCAAGCTGTCGTCGAGCGAGAAGGTCGGCGATTCTTGGAGAGCATTGAGTTCGATGGAATGGTCGAGGTCGAATTCAAATTCGATCCAAGAGATGGCCGATACAAGATTTTGGATGTCAATGCCAGACCTTGGGGTTGGCATACCCTCACGAGAGGCGCTGGCGCGGACTTCGCGTATCTGTTGTGGCAGCAGAAAGTTGGCGGAGCCCCGCGTAGTGTCCCGATGCAACACGAGGCCGCCTGGCTACGGGAAATCACCGACTTCCTCGCCATCGCGAAGTCTCCGCGCCGGGGAGCAGAGATCAGGGCACTGTTGAAGGCAGTGCGTGAGCGCCGACTCACCCTCGCCACGTTCGATCTCTGGGATCCTATTCCTTTCTTCGCCGAGTTGGGCTTGTGGGCCTTTCAGGGGCCGGCTCGACGAAGGAAAGCGAGGGCGCCTCTCGCCGGGTACGTTGACGATCTAGCTCCTGGTCGGATCGTGAGCTGAACGCGGTCCGACCACTGACGCCCTGAGCGACTCGGTGGAGTACAAGCACTTCCCAGGGGCTGCGCTCCGGTTGCCCGAGATTGGTTTTGGCACCTGGAGGTACCGGGGCGGCGTCCTACCGCTCCGGAAGGCGATCGAGCTCGGCGCCCATCTGATCGACACCGCAGAGTCCTACGGAACAGAAGAGATCGTCGGCGAGGCGATTCGCGGTGTCCGGGACCGGGTGTTCCTCGCGACGAAGGCGCTGCCGAGGCACTTCAGGCGCGCTGACCTGTTGAAGTCCGCGGATGAGAGCCTCAAGCGCCTGGGCGTTGGCCACATCGACCTCTACCAGTTGCACTGGCCGAACTACACCGTTCCCATCGCGGAGACCATGGCGACGATGGAGGAGCTGGTGGATCGCGGCAAGATCCGATTCATCGGGGTCAGCAACTTTTCGGTGTCCGATCTCGAGAAGGCACAGGCGGCCCTCTCCAGACACAAGATCGTCTCGAACCAGGTGCGGTACAGCCTCATCGATCGAACGATCGAAGGCAGTCTGTTGCGGTACTGCGAGCAGCAGGATATCGCCCTCGTGGCCTACAGCCCCCTGGCCTCCGGGCTGGGCCATATCAAGGAACGCGATGCTCATCGGACCCTCGAGCGCGTGTCTGGCCTGACCGGGAAGAGCGAGGGCCAGGTGGCTCTGAACTGGTGCATAACGAAGAGCCAGGTGATCGCGATTCCCAAGGCGTCGTCCGTCGACCATGTTCAGGACGACTGCGGCGCCGCGGGTTGGCGGCTGTCGCCGGAGCACGTCGCCTTGCTGGATCGGGGAATCGGGTTCCGTCGACGGGGTCGGGTCGAAGCGAGGCTTCGGCGGGTGGCCCGGCACCTTCTGCAGCGACTTGGCCGTAACCAGTAGGCCCACGGCAGTGAGAATCTTGGTTCACATGTCCTGACAAAATTTTCACATATAGGGTAGCTGGGACAGAATCCAGAATCAGGTCAAGTCCCCAACTTTACGTCGTTCTAGGCCCGGCACGAGATATGCTGCCTTCTCCCGTGGGCGGGCATCCCTCCCAAGGAGCGATCATGATCCCAGAGTCTTTCGACCTTCTGACACCCAACCGATCGGATATTGCCCCGATCCAAGCGCACATCGAGGTCACGATCGACGACCTCTTGGCCTCGTTGCGCCGCCCCGAGCGGTTGTCTCCCGAGGAGCGGCGTGGGATCATCGCCCGCTACACATCGGTGCTCGAGGGCAATTTCATCTACTGGATGACGTCTGCCTATCTCTCTGCCCGGTCCACCGCGGCCCACGCGATCATCCAGGACAACCTCCTGGAGGAAGTGCGCGACAACCATCCGGGAATGCTACGGAAATTCGCCATCGCCGCCCACGCAGTGCCGACGGACGCCGACGCCCTTGCCGTCTATCGAAATCTGGAGGCCGTCCGGCAGTTCGTGTCGAGGCTCTCGAGCGTTCCGATCGTGGTCATGATGGCCTTCTTCGAAGGCTTCATCACGAAGTTCATGCCCTACCTCGCGGAGCTCGCCGGGCTGCAGGGATCGGCCGAACGGGAATACACGGACGTGCACGGCGTCTGCGACATCGTCCACACGCAGGAGCTGTTCCGGGCGCTCCAGGCCGAGATGACGCTCGCGGAGGACGCGCGACCGCCCGCGAAGAGCATGATCGAAGGGGTCGAAGTCCTTCGGACGCTGATCCAGGACGTCGTCACCACGTAAGGTCAGGTCGCGCGCGAGCTGCGAACGCCGTAGTGGGTGGTCTTGACGTTGTGCTCGACGACGCGCGCGGGGTTTCCGCTCACGAGCGATCCCGAGGGCAGGTCCCGGGCGACGACGCTCGCCGCCGCCACGATGCAGCTATCGCCTATCGTGACCCCCGGCAGGATTATGGAATGCGCACCGATGAAGCAATTGTCTCCGATACGCACGTCGGCATCGCGGTTGTTGACGTAGTCGTGCGTCAGGATTGCTACGCCGAAGGTGACGGTCGTGTACTTGCCGATGTGAATCCCCCGTGGATTCGTCTTGTCGAGCTTGGCGCTCATGGAGATGGAGGTGCCCTCCCCGATATCCATGCCCCACACTCGAATGAAGTACTGCCGACGCAGGATTATCACGACGTCCCGTAGCTTTTCCCTTATCCTGGTTACGCGCGGAGCCGTCATCGTCTGGAGAAATTGTAGCGCCACTACGCGAGGAACGAATGTCAATAAAGTCCACCGTAATTTCAGAGATCCAGCAGATCGCCGGAGAGAAAAAGAAGACTCTGCCTGCCCTGACCGATGACCTGGTCTTGCTGGAATCGGGCCTCGACTCGCTGGGGATCGCGATTCTGGTCGCGAGGCTCGAAGAGGTCTTGGGCCTGGACCCATTTACCGAGTCAGACGACATTGCCTATCCGGTGACCCTGGGCGATTTCATCACGATCTACGAGAACGCGGCGAAATCCCGTGACGTCGATTCGGGAAAGACTCGGTAGCGCTTCGGACTGTTCGACCCGCTACCTCTGGGGCGCTGCCGCCAGCGTGTGTCTGACCGATCTGTTGCGCGGTACCTGCCTCGGGGGGCGCCGGCGGGAACTCGCGGGTCGGTCTGTGCTCGTCCTCACGGCCGATCAGCTGGCCGCGGCGGTGGCGCTTATCGAGCTGGACGGGATCGCGCGCCGGCTCATCCTCGGCACACCCGACCTCTCGGCCGAGCACGTGGGCTCGGTCGTCGCGCAAGGTGGTGTCGACGCGGTCGTCCTGGATCAGGCGCTCGCCGGTTTCGAGGACCTCGGCGCTGCCGAACGTATCCTGTGTCGTGTCGACATCGCGCCGGCTGGCGACGTGGCGCTGGATCGCTGCGATACCGAGTGGGTGCTGTTGACGTCCGGAACGACCGGGGCGCCGAAGATGATCAGCCACAGTCTGGCGAGCTTGGCGGCGCCGATCAAGCCAGGGCAGAATCAGGGCGCCGACATCGTCTGGGCGACGTTCTACGACATCCGGCGCTACGGCGGCCTCCAGATCTTTCTCCGGGCAATGCTGGGACGGGGATCGATGGTGCTCTCCAGCTCCGCCGAGCCGCCCGGCGACTATCTGGTACGGCTCGGCCAGCGCGGAGTCACCCACATCTCGGGCACACCGTCGCACTGGCGTCGCGCCGTGATGAGCCCGTCGGCTCACGCGATTTCCCCGCGCTACGTCCGGTTGTCTGGAGAGATCGCCGATCAGGCGATCTTGAACACGCTCCGGGCCTTCTATCCGAACGCCGGGGTCGGCCATGCCTTTGCCTCGACGGAAGCGGGCGTCGGATTCGAGGTCAACGACGGTCTCGAAGGCTTTCCGGCGAGCATGGTGGGGGCGCCCGGCGACGTGGAAATCAAGGTCGAGGACGGCTCGCTGCGGCTCCGTTCAGCCCGGACGGCCACGCGGTACGTCGGAGGCGAAGGCGCGGCGCTTACCGCCGCGGACGGCTTCGTCGACACCGGCGACATCGTGGAGCGCCGCGGCGATCGCTACTACTTCCTGGGGCGGCGGAGCGGCGTCATCAACATCGGCGGACTGAAGGTGTACCCCGAGGAAGTCGAGGCCGTCATCAACCGCCACCCGGCGGTGCGCATGTCGGTCGTCCGTTCCAGGCGGAGCCCCATTACCGGCGCGCTCGTCGTCGCCGACGTGGTGCTGAAAGAAGAGCGTGACGGCGACGTCAAGCGTGAGATCCTCCAGATCTGTCACGAGAACCTGGCTCCCCACAAGGTGCCCGCGACGGTCCGGTTCGTCCCGGCCCTGGACGTGGCGGCGGCGGGCAAACTGGCGCGTCGTGACGCGTAACGTTCTCGTGACAGGGGGAAGCCGCGGGCTGGGCCTGGGAATCGTCCGCCGGCTCACGGCGGATGGCTACCGGGCGTTTGCCGTCGCGCGGCAAATGAACGATCAGCTGGCATCGACGATCGAGCACGCCGAAAAAGCCCGGCCGGGGTCGTTGCACTTCATTCCGTTCGATCTCGGGGAGATCCACGATATCCCCGAGCTGGTCAGGAAGCTGCGCAAGGAGCATGGGCCGATCTACGGGCTGGTCAACAATGCCGCCCTCGGACTGGACGGCACGCTGGCGCTCATGCACAACTCGCAAATCGAGCGCCTCATTCGGGTGAACACGGTGTCGCCGATCGTTCTCACCAAATATGTGGTCCGCCACATGATGGCCGACGGGGGCGGGCGCGTCGTGAACGTCTCGTCGATCGTCGGCTTCACCGGCTACAGCGGGCTCTCGGTCTACGGCGCGACGAAGGCGTCGATGCTCGGCTTCACCCGGTCGCTGGCTCGCGAGGTCGGGCGCATGGGTGTGAACGTGAACGCGGTCGCGCCCGGCTTCATGGACACCGAAATGACCCAGGGACTCGACGGCCAGCAACGCGAGCAGATAGCGCGACGCAGCGCGCTCCAGCGCCTTCCCGAGATCGACGACGTGGTCAATGCCGTGGAGTTCCTCCTGGGCGACAAGGCGAAGAACATCACGGGCACCGTGCTCACGGTCGACGCCGGCAACACGGCGTAGACCGCCCGCGCGCTCAGAGACGGATCCGGCCTGCTTGGATGCGCTCGTAGGTTCCCTGGTCGAGCCGGACGAAGGCGTGGCGCTCCGGGTCGGCGAAGTAGATGGGGTCGGTGGTGGCCGCGGGATCGTAGCCCTGGCGCACGAATTCGGTCTTCGTGTATTTGAACGTGGCGGTCACTTCGATCTCGCGCCGGATGCGCAGGAAGAGCGGGCGCGCGTAGTCGGGCAGGCGCTCGAGCAGGTGCGTCCGTAACGCGGCGAGCTCCAGTCGCTCGTCGGCGACGAGGGCGGCCATGCCGGCCCGGCCGTCGGTGCCCGGAATCGCCACGCCGAAGACGTTGGCCTCCTTGACGCCCGGAAACGCGCAGAGCGCCATCGACACCTCGGAGGTCGCGACGTTCTCGCCCTTCCAGCGGAACGTGTCGCCGACGCGGTCGACGAAATAGAAATAGCCTCGCTCGTCCCTTCGCATCAGATCGCCGGTACGAAACCAGGCGTCGCCGGGTGTGAACACGTCCCTCAGGACCTTCTGCTCGGTGGCATCGACGCTGGTGTAGCCCTCGAACCGGCCGGCGACGTTCGCCGGGTCGCCGACGATCTTGCCGATCGCTTCGCCGACTTCGTTCGGAGCACAGCGAACGCAAAAGCCTTGCTCGTTTCTGACGGGCTCTTCACGTCCGGCGTCGAACCGGACCAGCGTCGCCGTGAATCGATGGGCGAGAAAGGGTGGGATGCGGCCAATCGCGCCGGGTTTGCCCTCGAGATTGAAGAGCGAGACGTTGCCCTCGGTCGCGGCGTAGAACTCGAGAATCCGGGGAATGCGGAAACGGTCCTTGAAGTCGTTCCAGACGTCGGACCTCAGCCCGTTACCGCAGCACATCCTGAGCCGGTGCCTGGTCTCGTCCGGTTGCGACTCTGTGTGCAACAGATAGCGGCAAAGCTCGCCGATGTATTGGAACAGCGTGCACTCCCACCGGACGACGTCTGGCCAGAAGTGGCGGGCAGAGAACTTGTCGCGGATCACCACCGAGCCGCCCCCGACCAGGACCGCGCCGGTGGCCAGAACACCACCGACGCTGTGATAGAGCGGCAGGCAGTTGTACATCCGATCGGTCGGCCTGGTGTCCATGAGACCGGCGAACCAATGACTCCACTGCATCAGTCGAGCATGGCCGACCCTCGCGGCCTTAGGGAGCCCGGTGGTGCCCGACGTGTAAATGAGGAGCGCGGGCTCGTCGATCGTCACGGGTCGGCGCTCGGCCTGGCTCAGCGGGCCGCCTACAAATCGCTCGACGTCGCGGTCGAGGCGGGGGAATTCGCCGGGCCCGTTGCCGTGTGACCAGATCGTCGCCCGCGCAGCAAGCGCCGGCCGCGCGGTGGTGAACGCGTCGAAGAGCTCCGCCGCCACGACGATGTGCCTGGGCGCGACGACGTTGATGCAGTGAGCCAGCGCCGGACCTGATAGGTTCGTGTTCAGTAGCGCGACGACGCCGCCGACCCGGGTGATGCCGAGCCACAGCGCGACGTACTCGGGCCGATTCGGCATGAACAGACAGACGACGTCGTTCTTCGCCAGTCCCTGCGCGAGCGCCCACCGTGCGTAGACGTTCGACCGCTCGGCGAGGCCCGCATAGGTCAGGGATTCGCGGTCGGAGAGGAGCGCCGGTGCCTCGCCGAAGCGTTCGGCGAGCTCTTCGATCACGGTCGGGAAGGTGCGCTGCGGATTGTCGGCGATCGGCGCCGTCAACTCGAGGGCTCGCCGCCAAGCCTTGTTGGAAGACAGATCGCTCATCGCGGGTGTGCGGGTACAATAGCACCATCGTGAACGATCACTATGGCGTTTGACGAACTTCTGCACTCGATCGCGAAGCTCGAATCCGACATCGCGAGCGGACCGATCGTTCCGGCGGTGACGCCGCAGGAAATCCGGAGCTATCTCGCCGCGCGCTATGACTTCGCGAAGCCGCTGGCCCTGGACGACGTCGGCGCCGATGTCGAGCGAATGTTGCGCCGCTGGCAAGTTCACGTCACCCATCCGCGGTACTTCGGCCTGTTCAACCCGAGCGTGACACCCGCGTCGGTCGTCGGGGACACGCTCGCCGCAATGTACAACCCTCAGCTGGCGACCTGGCGCACTTCGCCCGCCGCGAACGAGATCGAGCGGCACAGCCTCGCGTGGCTGACGGGCAAGCTCGGCTTCCCCGCCGAATCCGCGGCGAGCTTCACCAGCGGCGGCGCGGAGGCGAATCTCTCGGCGGTTGTCGTCGCACTGACCCGCGCCTTCCCCGGCTACGGTGAGCGCGGGCTTCGAGGCCTGTCGGCGTCGCCGACGATCTACCTGACCGGCGAGGCCCATCACTCGTTTAGCAAGATCGCGCACATGACCGGGCTCGGCCGCGAGGCGATCCGCCCCGTCGCGACCGACGCGAATCTGAAGATGGATCTCGCCGATCTCGCGAGGCGAGTCGTCGAGGATCGCCGGCGCGGGCTCGCGCCGTTCCTGGTCGTCGGGACGGCCGGAACGACCGGCGCCGGCGTGATCGATCCCCTGCCCGAGCTGGGGCGGTTCTGCCGGTCCGAGGCGCTGTGGTTTCACGCCGACGCGGCGTGGGGCGGCGCCGCGATCCTTTCGCCGCGCCTCCGGAGCTGCCTTGCCGGGGTCGATAGCGCGGATTCAATCACCTGTGACGCACACAAGTGGTTCTCGGTTCCGATGGCCGCCGGGATGTTCTTCTGCCGGCACCCGGACGCGGTCGGCGCGGCGTTCCGTGTGGAGACGTCCTACATGCCCGGGAAGACCGCCGGGGGCGTGCGCGACCCGTATACGACATCGGTACAGTGGTCGCGGCGCTTCATCGGGTTGAAGCTCTTCCTGGCGCTCGCGCACCACGGCGAATCCGGGTATGTCCAGATGATCGAGCATCAGGCGCGCATGGGCGATGTGCTGCGCGCGTCGCTGGGGCGCGTCGGGTGGCGTGTGGTCAACACCACGCCTCTGCCGGTGGTGTGCTTCACGCGCGACGGCCTCGACACCGGCAAGTTCCTGGCGGCCCTCTATCAGCGACAGATCGCATGGATGTCGGAAGTCCGCCTGGGCGGCGGCGCGCCGGTCGTACGGGCATGCATCACGAGTTTCCGCACGACCGAAGCGGACATCGAGTGGGTGGTGCGCGAGATGGACCGACTCATCGAGGTGACCACATGAAAAGCGAGACGATCGCCATTCACGGCGGCTACGAGGTCGACCCGACGACGAAGTCCGTGGCCGTCCCGATCTATCAGACCGTCGCGTACGCATTCGACAGCGCCGACCACGGAGCAGCCCTGTTCAACCTCGAGGTCGAGGGATTTCGCTACAGCCGCATCAGCAACCCGACGAACGCGGTGCTGGAGCGGCGGGTCGCGGCCCTCGAGGGCGGGCTGGAGGCCTTGTGCGTGAGCTCGGGGCAGGCGGCGCTGAACTATGCGGTGCTCAACGTCACCGAACTCGGCTGCAACCTCGTCTCGGTCCCGCAGCTCTACGGGACCACCCACACCCTGTTCGCGCACCTCCTGCCGGGCCAGGGCGTCACCGTCCGGTTCGCGGAATCCGATCAGCCCGACGCCATCGAGCGGCTGATCGACGACAAGACGAAGGCGGTCTTCTGCGAAAGCGTCGGGAACCCTGCGGGGAACATCTGCGATATCGGCGCCCTCGCGTACGTCGCGCACCGGCACGGCGTTCCGCTGATCGTCGACAACACGGTGGCGTCGCCCATCCTGCTGCGGCCGATCGAGCACGGGGCGGACGTCGTGGTGCACTCGCTGACGAAGTTCATGGGCGGCCACGGCACGACCCTCGGCGGCATCATCGTCGATAGCGGCAACTTCCCGTGGCGAGAGCACGCCCAGCGGTTCCCGATGTTCAATCGGCCGGACGTGTCGTATCACGATCTGGTCTACGTCGACCATTTCGGGAAGGCCGCGTACATCGGACGGTGCCGTAGCGTCTACCAGCGCACTACCGGAGCTGTCCTGTCGCCGCTGAGCGCGTTCCTGCTGCTCCAGGGCATCGAAACGGTGGCGTTGCGGGTAGAGCGCCACGTGGAGAATGGCCGCCGGGTGGCCGAATTTCTACGCAACGATCGCAGAGTCGAGTGGGTCAACTACGCCGGATTTCCGGACAGCCCCTACTACGCGCTGGCGCAGAAGTATCTCAGCGGCCGGGCCTGTTCCCTGATGACCTTCGGGATCAGGGGAGGATTCGAGGCCGGGAAGAAGTTCTACGACGCGCTCGGTCTAATCAAGCGGCTCGTCAACATGGGCGATGCCAAGTCGCTGGCCTGTCACCCGGCCTCGACCACCCATCGGCAGATGTCGGCCGAGGAGCAGCGGAAGGCTGGGGTGAGGCCGGAGATGATCCGGCTCAGCGTGGGCATCGAGCACGTCGACGACATCATCGGCGACCTCGACCAGGCCCTCGACGCGACGGGATCGAGTCATCGATTGCAGGCCGCCGGATGAGGTCGGTGGGGTGTCCCGTCCACACCATCTGAAAAAGTTTTCACATTTCTTTAGATTCGATCGCGATGCCACCACCGCTAAGTCTGGAAGTTCACGGTATTCCGCAAATCGGCACGGGATGTGCTTAACAACCCGGGGGAACGTGTCACCTCGGGCGGCCCAACCCCCAAGGAGCGTCCTTTCATGACCCCAGCAAGTCGGCGATCGCTCGGCTCCACGACCTTGGCGGGAGCCCGGCGTCGGCCCGATCGGTCGCCCGTCGAGTTCCGGCAATCGGACCCGGATCACCTGGACATCGGCCTCGTCAACAACATGCCGGATGCGGCGTTGAAGGCGACCGAACGGCAGTTCCGTACGCTCCTGCGCACCGCGGCGGACGGCCTCGTGGTTCGGCTGACGATCTACTCGCTGCCGGAGGTTCCGCGGACGGATTTCGGTCGGCACCACGTCGACACCTTCTACTCCAGCCTCGACGATCTCTGGAGCAGTCGCCTCGACGGACTCATTGTGACCGGGACCGAGCCTCGCGCGCCGGACCTGACGGACGAGCCGTACTGGGGGAGCCTGACGCGCGTTCTGGAGTGGGCCGAGCAGAACACGTTCTCGACTGTCTGCTCCTGCCTGGCTGCGCACGCGGCCATCCTCCACATCGACGGTATCGGCCGGCAGTCACTCGGTGACAAGCGCTTCGGCGTCTTCGAGTGCGCGCGGGTGGCGGATCATCAACTCACGGCCGGCGCTCAGCGCCTTCGGATGCCTCACTCGAGGTGGAACGAGATTTCCGAGGAAGCGCTCGAGGCGTCCGGCTATCGCGTGCTCACGCGGTCGGAGGCTGGCGTCGACACGTTCGTCAAGGAGCGACGAAGCCTGTTCGTCTTCTTTCAGGGTCACCCGGAGTACGAGGCGCACAGTTTGCTGCTCGAGTATCGGCGGGACATCGGGCGCTTCCTCAGGGGCGAGCGGGAGACCTACCCGACGATGCCGGAGGGCTATTTCGACCAGGGGACCGTCGCCGTGTTGACGACCCTGCGAGAGCGGGCGCTGTCGGATCGCCGCGAAGAGCTTCTGGCGGATTTCCCAACCGCCCTGGCGGCTGGCAAGGTGACGAACACGTGGCGCACGGGAGCGACGCGTCTCTATCGCAATTGGTTGGCCTATATCCGCGCCCAGAAGGCTCGACAGCCGAAGGCGAGCTGAGACCCCGCCGTCACGGCCGTGCAAAAGAACATCGCTCAGCTCGACGGGGTGCGCGGGATCGCGATCCTGCTCGTGATGTTGCATAACCAGAGCGCCAAGTACCCCTCGCTCCATTTGCAGCCCGTGTTCGCGAACGGATGGATGGGGGTGGATCTCTTCTTCGTTCTGTCCGGGCTGCTGATCACCGGGATCCTCCTCGACACCAACGGCTCGGCCAGGTATTTCAGGGATTTCTATGCCAGACGGTGTCTTCGCATTTGGCCGTTGTACTACTCGGTGCTGTTGCTGATCTTCGTGGTGGTTCCATTGCTGAGCCCATCGCAGGTTCACGCGATCTTCGAAAGGTCATCCCCCTGGTGGGCCTATCCATTGTTCCTTCAGAATTTCCTGAATCCGCGTCCGATGATGGCACCGGGGCCGCTGGGCGTCACGTGGTCCCTGGCCATCGAAGAGCAGTTCTACCTGGTCTGGCCCCTGGTGGTCGGATACTGCTCCCCCGCACTGGTACGTCGGATCGCTGCTTCGGTAATCTGCCTTTCCCCGGTGTTGCGTCTGTACCTGTCGTTCCACCAGGTCGACCTTTACACCAACGTGTTCTGCCGGCTCGATGGCCTGATGGCGGGTGCCCTTCTCGCGCTCCTGATCCGTACCGACGAGTTCTCGCCGAGCAAGTTCATCCCTCGCGCCCGGACCCTCCTGTTCGTCGCGGTGCCCCTCGCGTTCGTCGCGGAGGCCCTCGGCGCGAGGTGGATCGGGTTCTCGTTCGTGGTGGTGGCGTCGGCCTCGTTCGTCTATCTTGCGTTGTTTTCCCCGGCGACGTGGCTCCGAAGGGCGCTGACGAACCGCTTCATGGTGTATACGGGAACGATCAGCTACGGGCTCTATTTGCTGCACAAGATCCCGTTTGACATCGTGGAAGCGCTCCATTTGAACTTGCATCCCTGGCTCGTGTTCCCAGTGGGCTTCGCGGCCTGCTACGTGGTGGCCGCGCTATCGTGGAACCTGCTCGAGAAGCCATTCTTGAAACTGAAACGACACTTTGAATTCAAATCTGGTCCCTCTATGCCGACCAAAGTGGCGTTCTCGCCCGCTCGCTGACGGTCACGAGATTCCAGCAATGCGACTGAGAACGGTTCTCCTGCTTGGTGTCTTCATCGCAGCCGCGACGACCGCGTGCGCGCGATCGCCTGAGGCTCAGAAAGCCCGCCATCTCGAGCGCGGTGACGGCTACTTCAAGCGCGAACAGTACCGGGAAGCCATCATCGAGTATTGGAACGTGCTCCGCATCGATCCGCTTAACCTCCAGGCCGTCCGGCAGGCCGGGCTGGTCCACTACCGGCTGGGCGAGCTGGGACCGGCGTTCACCTACCTCCGGAAGGCCGCCGAGCTCGATCCGGCGCACATCGAGGTCCGGCAGAGGCTGGCCGCTATCTACCTGCTCGGGGGCCGGCTCGCGGACGCCCGGCAGGAAGCCGAATTCATCCTGGGCCGGGAGCCCTCGAACCTCGAGGCCCTGGCTCTGTTCGCCAGCGCCGCCCGCACCCCGCCGGAGATCGCCGCGGCGATCCGGCGGCTCGAAGCGACCCGCGCCGATCACGCGGACCGGGCGAAGTGGTACCTGGCGCTCGGCGGGCTCTACGTCATGCAGCAGGATCTTCCGGCGGCCGAGAGCGGGTTCCGGGACGCGGTTGCCAGGGAGCCGGGGTCGGTCGAGGCACACCTGGTGCTCGGGAACTTCTACGAGAGCAAGCGCGAGCTCGCTCAGGCCGAGCGGGAGCTGAAAGCGGCCGCCGCGCTCGGGCCTAGCGGCTCGCTGGCCGGGCTCACGCTCGCGAATTTTCATCTTCGCAACGGCCGACCCGAGGAAGGCAAGCGGCTGCTCGTCGAGATCACGCAGCAGGCCCCTGGTTTCCTTCCGGCGTGGCGCCGGCTCGCGGAGATCGCTCTGCTGGAAGGCAGGCCCGACGATGCGGCCGCGGCCCTTCAGGCGGCTCTCAAGAAGAACCCGTCCGATCTCGAGAGCCTGCTTCTCCGTGGCAGAGTGAAGCTCGCCAAGGCCCAGACCGCAGACGCGATCCAGGACTTTCAGCAGGTGCTCAAGCGCGAGCCCCGGCTCGCGGCAGCCCACTATCAGATCGCGCTGGCGCACCTTCAGGCGGGCGACACGCAACAGGCCCGAGCGGCGCTCGGCGAGGCGACGCGCACCGACCCGAGCTTCGTCGAAGCCGGTCTGGCCGGCGCCGAGCTCGACATTCGGACGGGCGCGGTCGCGCCGGCGATCGAGGCGCTCCAGAAGATCGTGGCCGTCCAACCGGGTGAGCTCAGGGCCTATGTGCTTCTCGGGCTCGGGTACATGGCTAACCGGGAGCCCGTCAAGGCCACGCAGGCGTACCAGAAGATCATCGAGTTGGCGCCAAGAGACCCGCGGGGACCCTATCTCGTCGGAGTCGCCCTGCTGGCGCAAGGCAACCGTGGCGACGCGCGGCGCCACTTCGAGGCCGCGCTGGGCCTGGCGCCGCGGTACGCCGAGCCGATGGCACAGCTCGTCTCGATCGCGCTGGGCGAGAAAAAGCCCGAGGCCGCGCTGTCGCGGCTCCAGAAGCAGATCGCGCTGGCGCCGGGCTCCGGCGAAATGCACATGCTCCTGGGCGAGGTTCACCGCGTCCAGGGCGACCTGGCGAGGGCGGAGGGCGCGTACTTGCGAGCACTCGAACTCCAGCCACGTCTCGTCGCCGCCCACCTCAAGCTGGGGGAACTCTACGCCCAGCAGGGCAACAACGATCAGGCGCTCGCCAGGCTCGAGGCGGCTCTACGAGTCAATCCGCGAGACATCACGACGCTGATGGCGTCCGGAATCGTCTACGAGCAGAGGGGCGACTTCGCCCGGGCTCAGGACGCGTACGAGAAAGCTCTCTCCGTCAACCCCCGGTTCGCTCCGGCTGCCAACAACCTCGCCTATCTTTTGAACTCGCGCGGAGGGGACAAGGATCGGGCGCTCCAACTGGCACAGATGGCGAAAGAGGTGGCGCCCGACGAGCCGCGGTTCTCCGATACGCTGGGCTGGATCCTCTACTCCCGAGGCGTCTACCAGCGGGCGCACGCCCTGTTGAAGGAGAGCGCCGCCGGGCTGCCGGAAAACCCCGTGATCCAGTACCACCTCGGCATGGCCGCACTCAAGATCGGAGACCGAGAAACGGCCCGGAAGAGTTTGGCGGCGGCGGCGGCATCTCCGAAGAGCTTCGCCGGCAAACAGGAGGCTCGCGAGGCTCTCCGACAACTGCAATAACGCGCAGGGGATCTGTAACTCCTTGCGGCATGCGAGACCTCTCGATCACAACGGCGACGCTAAACATCTGAGATTGTGTTCAGATTCTATGGCATGGGGCGTGCACCGTAGCAGCGCGGTATTTGAGAGCGGTATTTTGAGCGCGGTATTTGAATGCGGTATTTGAGTGCCGTAGTGGTATTTGAGAGGAGAACGACACAATGCGCTTGAGACTCATCTCCCTCCTGGGAATTGTTGGACTGGCCCTGGGTCTTCTAGTCGCGCCCGTCGGCGCGACCACCGTGATCGACTTCTCGACGGGGAACGCCGGCTACGGCGGAATCGTGAGCCTGTTCTCTGACGGAAACCTCTCGGGTGCGGGTATCCCGGTCGGCACCGTGACCATCGTCGGGGCTCCTCAGAACAACAGCACGTACGGCGTTTCGGGGCCCGCGAACGGCTCGTACGGCGGCTTCGTCGGCTCGTTGAACTTCTCAACCGGAGGGCTCGCGGGCACCAACGTCATTGGAATCGTCGGCTCTATCGAGGGCCTCGGCCTCACCACGACCGAGTTCCTGCTAACGGGCACGATCTCCAGCTACAGCTCGCCGAACGCTAGCTACGGGTTGGTCGCGGCCGTTGGCTTGGACTCGAAGGCGGCCGATCTGCTCAACGCGATCGGGCTCGACCCGGCGACCCAATTCGAGTACTTCGCGTTCTCGATCTCGACAGGTTTCCTGAACTTGCCAACAGCGGGCCAAGGTCCGTCGACGAGCTCGGCGATCAGTACCGACATCCGCAACACCGAACGCGTGCCCGAGCCGAGCTCGCTCGTGCTCGTCGCGACCGGCATCGTCGCCCTCGGCGCGCTCCGGCGTTATCGTCGCGTCGCCAGCGCCTAGCTCACGGCGGCCGCCGGTCCTAGAGCGCGCGCACTGCGGAGCGCAGCTCGTTGATGTGGACGGCCTTGATGACGGTCGTCCCTGCCACCACGCTCAAGTCGGTGTACGTCGGCGCTGTGCGGCCCGCCGCCTGATACGCCTGGTTCAGCGCCGTCCGGAGCTCGGTCAGGTGGACCGCCTTGACCTGCGTGCTGCCCGTGGTGAGGGTGGAATCCGTCCAGCTATAGGCCAGCTGCCCGCGTGCGGTCCGGAGGCTATTGATCGCCGTCCTGAGCTCCGTCAGATACACGGCCTTGATGACCCCGCTTTGAGCGCTGATCGGATCGTCGGTGAAAGTGACGCCCGTGAACGTGACGGTCAACGTGTCGCTAGCCGTGTTACCGGCGGCGTCGCGCGCGGTCACGGTCAGGACGTTCGACCCGGACTGTAGGACGATCCCGCTGGCCGACCAGCTGGTGGTGCCGGTCGCCGTGCCGCTGCCGCCGCGGTTGTTCGCCCAGGTGACTTGGGTCACTCCGACGGCATCCGACGCGGTGCCGCCGAGCGTCAGGGACGAGGTGGTCGTGCTGTAGGTCGGATTCGAGGTGGGCGAGGCAATCGTCGCGACGGGCGCCGTCGTGTCGCTGAACGTGACGGTCAGCGTGTCAGTGGCGGTGTTACCGGCGAGGTCGCGAGCCGTGACCGTGAGCACGTTCGAGCCGGTCTGCAGCACGATCCCGCTGGCCGACCAGCTGGTGGTGCCGGTCGCCGTGCCGCTGCCGCCACGGTCGTTCACCCACGTGACCTGGGTCACCCCGAGGGCATCCGACGCGGTGCCGCCGATCGTCAACGGCGAGGTGCCCGTGCTGTAGGTCGGGTTGGACGTCGGGGACGTGATCGTGACGGTGGGCTGCGTGATGTCCACTCCGATGCCGGTCACGAGCCGCGTGACCGAGTCACCGTCGGCGATGACGGTGAGATTCGTGGTCGCCGTCGCGCCGAGGACCGGGGTGAAGCGCACGGTGACGGTCTGAGTGGCTCCCGCTCCTCCGAGCGAGAACGGGCTGCCCGAGACGATGCTGAAGGGCGCAGACGTCGTCACCGTCCCGGAGACCGTTCCCCCGCGGGTGTTCTGGACCGTGAGGGTCTGGTCGATGAAACTCCCGATGTTCACGTTCCCAAAGCTCAGGGTACCGGTTGGAGTCACCGAATAGTCGACCTGCGCAGTGGCGCTCGCGGTTGGCGAGCAGGCGCTCTCGCTGCCGCTCAGATCGACGGCGGTCACCGAGACGAAGTAGAGACTGCCGCTCGTGAGTCCCTTCAGCCTGAAGCTCACCGCGGTTCCCGGAGCGGGGCTCGTGGTGGGTGAGATCACCTGAAAGAAGGCGCCCCCGGGGCATGGACCGGTCGCAGGCTCGTAGTAGACCTTGTAAGAGGCCAGATCGGTCAGCGGGCTTCCGTCGGTGTTGGTCGTCGGCGCGGTCCAGGACGCGTCGAGAACACCGGCTCGCGCTTGCTCAGCCGCAAGAATCAGCGCAGCCGACGCCAGCCCCGCTGCGAGCCATCTGCGCCGAGCGATCGGTGGGCGCTCTCTCATAATGGTTTACCCCTATTGAGCAACAGGGGTGCCAATAAAAAACGCCTGTGTTTCTAGTAGCTTGAAATCATTACTCTTGTGGCGCTCCGACACTTCGAGAGACGGACAGTCGACCTGCTGACGGGCCGATGACGCATTCGTTGACTCGATACGGGGACTGGCGAGAGGTCGGTGGGTGAGCCGCTGAGCGATGCGCACCTAAGCGCGCGATATGTGGCGACACTCTGCACACTCTGTGCAACCGCTTTCAGGGCGGCGCGGCCCGGCTCAGCAGCCGCACGGCCGCAATCCTTGCGCAACACTTGGATTTCCGGAATCCGGATGGGGTACCCGAAATTCTGGCGCAGGGCTTGCTAACTACTACGTGCCGCCTCGCACATGCCGGACCCGATCATGAGCGAATGGCGTAGATTCGGTCCGCTTTCAGTCGGCGGCGGGTGGCTCGTCGATGCGTCGCTGTTCGCGTTCCTCGTCGACTTCGAGATCCACAAGGCGCAGCGACTGCGATACAGCCTTTCGCTCGTGTGCTTCGCCGTCGAGGGCGTCCCCGCTGGGAATGAAGAAAGCGTCGTCCCTCCGACCGCGGAGCACGTCGCGCGATACCTCCGGGCGACAGACGCCGTGACGTCGGGGGCTGGCCCCTGGCTGGCGCTGCTCCTGGTGGACGCCGAATCGATCCACCTGCCGTTGATCCTCCACCGGTTGACTACCCAGCTCGAGACGAGCGCGTGGAGTGCCGGGGGGTCTTGCTATCCGAGAACGGCGACGCGCGCCGAGGACATGCTGAGCCAGGCGGTCGACTTGATGGACAGGGCGAAGGTAGAGGGCGGAAACCGGCTCTACGTCGCGTCGTGAAGGCGCTCGCGGTTCGCGATGCGAGCGAGCGCGTCCTTAAAATGCCTCAGGACCTCCGGCTTCTCGATGATCTCGGTGACTCCAAGCCGGTGAAGCTCGGCGACCTCGCCCGGGGTCGCGAGGCCCGTCAGGATGATGACCGGGAGCGCGAGATCGGTCGACCGGATCTGACGCAGGACCGCGACGCCGTTGAGCCGGGGCAAGCGGACGTCGAGCACTACCGCGTCCGGACGCTCGCTCGCGACATACGCGAGGCCGTCTTCCCCCGTGTACCGGATGATCGTCTCGTGCCCCTGAGAGCCGAAGGCCTCCGCTAGGACCTGAGCGACGGCCTCGTCGTCCTCGATCAAGAGGAGCCTCATGAATACCTCAGGTGTAATCCTATCATTATAGCGTGAGGAATTTTTTTTCCACGTGACAGCCAAAGTGTGGAGTGGCATACTCTGCCTCCCACTGGAAGTCGCGGTGCAGAGTTCCCGGAAACATCAAGCACTCGGAGGGTTTGCGTGGGCGGCGCGAGGCACGTCGACTCAGCGGACAAGCCGCTGGCTCAGTCGAATGATCGCAACGCCGTCGATCATCTCCCGCTCTTCGATGGACATCCCCGGATGCAGGAAATCCGGTCCATCATCGAGAGCATCGCCGACACCGACGCGACCGTACTCATTCGCGGCGAGAGCGGCGTCGGCAAAGACCTTGTCGCTCGCGCTATTCACGCCGCATCGGCCCGCCGCCTCGGACCCTTCGTCAAGGTGAACTGCGCGGCGATCCCGCAGGGGCTTCTCGAGTCCGAACTCTTCGGTTACGAAAAGGGCGCGTTCACCGGCGCCCACCGGCGCAAGCCCGGGCAATTCGAGTATGCGAACAAGGGCACGATCCATTTGGACGAGATCGCGGAGCTGCCGCTGGCGCTGCAGGCAAAGCTCCTTCACGTGCTGCAGGACTTTCAGTTCTCACGGGTCGGGGGCCACGGGCTGATCGATGTCGACACTCGCGTCATCGCGGCGACGAACCGCGATCTCGAGGAGGCGATTGCCCTCGGCGAATTCCGGGAGGACTTCTACTATCGCCTCAACGTGGTGGAGATCAAGGTTCCTCCGCTTCGGGAGCGCCGGGCGGAGATTCCGAGGCTGGCCGCGTGGTTCCTGGCGAAGTTTAACGCGCAGTACGGCCGGAGCAAGCAGCTGTCGCCCGAGACCGTGGCGCGCCTGATGGAGCACACGTGGTCCGGTAATGTGCGCGAGCTGGAAAACACGATTCGACGCCTGGTGGTTCTGACGGACAGCGAGCAGACGATCGACGCGCTGATGACGGGTCGCCGCAACGGCCACCCGGAGCCGCCGCGGCCGCCGGTGACCGAGAGCCTCAGGGAGATCGCCCGCCGTGGCGCGCGAGAGGCCGAGCGCAAGGTCCTCGCCGAGGTGCTCGCGCAGGTCGGGTGGAATCGCGCAGAGGCGTCGCGCATTCTCAAGGTCAGCTACAAGACGCTGCTCAACAAGATCTGCGAGTGTGGGCTCACGCCACCCTCGCGCTGCGCCCCCTAACCCCTGCCCGGCGCCGTTCTCAAAGCACTGACCAAGCGCTACGGCGATGTCGCGGGCGTCGAGAGCCTGTCACTCGACATCAAGCCGGGCGAGCTCGTCTCCCTCCTCGGGCCCTCCGGATGCGGCAATCGAGTAGAGTTAGGTGGCCAAGGGGGGTCTGGGGGACCCGTCTAGGTCCCCTGGTACGATGAACGAGTTCCTGCGCGCCGCGATCGACGAAGCCGAAGCGGGCCTGGCGGAGGGCGGGATTCCCATTGGGTCGGTCCTGGTGCACGCCGAGCGTATCCTCGGCCGCGGCCATAACAGGAGAATCCAGCGCGGCAGCGTCGTGCTCCACGGCGAGATGGACGCGCTGGAGAACGCGGGCCGACGGCCGGGGCGGATCTATCGCGAGTGCACGCTGTACACGACGCTGTCGCCGTGCGCCATGTGCAGCGGGGCGATCCTGCTCTACGGGATCCCGCGGGTTGTCGTCGGCGAGAATGTGACGTTCCTCGGTGAGGAAGACCTGTTGCGAGCCCGCGGCGTGGTCGTGGAAGTCGTTCGAGATGCGCGGTGCCGGGAGCTGATGGCACAATTCATTCGAGCCCAGCCGACGCTGTGGGCGGAGGACATCGGAGATGGTGACGATCGAATCGACCGTTGAAATGGCCGCCAAGGTCTACGAGACCATGGAGCGCAACCTCGCCATCGTCCGCCGTCGCCTGGGCCGGCCGCTGACCCTGGCGGACAAGGTGTTGCTCGGCCACCTCGACGACCCCGAGCACCAGGAGATGGAGCCGGGCAAGAGCTATCTGATGCTCCGGCCCGACCGCGTCGTCCTGCAGGACGTCCTGGGCCAGACCGCGATGCTCCAGTTCATGCAGACGCGGCGCGCGCAGGTCGCGGTGGCCACGACGATCCACTGCGACCATCTCATCCAGGCCAGGGTCGAAGGCCAGGCCGACCTGCGTGAGTCCCTCACCGAGAACAACGAGGTCTACGACTTCTTGCGCTCGGCGGCCGCCAAGTACGGCGCGGGCTTCTGGGGCCCCGGCGCCGGCATCATCCATCAAGTGGTGCTGGAGCAGTACGCGTTCCCGGGAGCGCTGATCATCGGCACGGACTCGCACACGCCCAACGCCGGCGGGCTTGGCGCGTGCGCCGTCGGCGTCGGTGGGGCCGACGCGGTCGAGGTCATGGCCGGTCTGCCCTGGGAGGTGCTCTACCCCAGGCACATCGCCGTGTACCTGACGGGCAAGCTCGGCGGATGGACGGCGCCCAAGGATGTGATCCTCTACGTGGCCGGGCAGCTGACGGTCGCCGGCGGCACCAACGCGATCGTCGAGTACATCGGGCCCGGTGCCCGGACGATCAGCGCGACCGGCAAGGCGACGATCACCAACATGGGCGCCGAGCTGGGCGCCACGACGTCCATGTTCCCGTCCGACGAGAAGATGGGCGTGTATCTGCGAGCGACGGGCCGGGGCGAGCTGGTGCCCATCGCTGAGCGGTATCCCCACCTGCTGGCGCCCGACAAGGAAGTCGAGGCGAGCCCCGAGAAGTTCTACGACCGCGTGATCACGCTCGATCTGTCCAAGCTCGAGCCGTACGTCGTCGGGCCGCACTCCCCCGATCGCGCCCGGCCGATTGGCAAGCTCGCGGCTGAGGTGGCGGATCCGAAGAACGCGTTCCTCGACAAGATCTCGAACGCGCTGATCGGCAGCTGCACGAACTCTTCCTACGAGGACATGAGCCGGGCGGCCGACGTGGCCGAGCAGGCGCAGGCCCACGGGCTCAAGGCGTCCGTGCCGTTCCTGGTCACGCCGGGCTCGGAGCAGGTGCGCGCCACGATCGAGCGCGACGGCCAGATGCAGTCGCTCAAGAACATCAACGGCGTCGTCCTGGCGAACGCCTGCGGGCCGTGCATCGGCCAGTGGCGGCGCGCCTCGTCGGAGACGGCGACGCCCAACACCATCGTCACCTCGTACAACCGGAACTTCCCGGCGCGCAACGACGGCGCGGCGACCACGATGAATTTCATCGGCAGCCCCGAGATCGTGACCGCGATGGCGCTGGCCGGGCGGCTCTCCTTCAACCCGCTGACCGACTCGCTGACGGGCGCGGACGGCAAGACGTTCAAGCTGTCGCCCCCGAAGACGGCGCCCGAGGTGCCGGCAGCGCGCTTCGACCGCGGCCGGCCCGTCTACCTGGCACCACCGGCGGACGGTAGCGCGATCACGCTGAAGGTCGATCCGAAGAGCCAGCGGCTGCAGCTGATGGAGCCGTGGCCCGCGTGGGACGGCCAGGACTTCAAGGACATGCCCATTCTGTTGAAGACCAAGGGCAAGACCACGACCGATCACATCTCGCCGGCCGGGATCTGGCTACGCTTCCGGGGACACCTGGACAAGTTCAGCGACAACATGTTCATGGGCGCGATCAACGCCTACACGGGCGAGGCCGGCAAGGGGAAGAACGTGCTGACCGGCGCCACGGGACAGGCGATCTCGTCGATCGCCCGCGACTACAAGGCCAAGGGCGTCAGATGGGCCGTCGGCGGCGACGCGAACTACGGTGAGGGCTCGAGCCGCGAGCACGCCGCGCTCTGTCCCCGGCTGCTGGGCGGGGCGGCCGTCATCGCTCGCAGCTTCGCGCGGATCCACGAGTCCAACTTGAAGAAGCAGGGGCTTCTGGCGCTGACGTTTCAGAACCCGGCGGACTACGATCGGCTGCGCGAGGACGACCGGATCAGCCTGCTCGGGCTGCGCGACATGGCCCCGGGGAAACCTGTCGAGTGCCTGATCAAGCACGCCGACGGGACGAGCGAGATGCTACGGCTCAACCACACGTTCTCGACGTCGCAGCTCGAGTGGTTCAGGAAGGGATCAGCCCTCAACCTCTTCCACGGCAAGTAACCCGCAGCGCAAGATCGAGGGGCGCCACGGGGCCCCCCATCTCCCAGGGCGGGTCGACCGTTATCCTCAGCTCGAGGACGGTCGGCCCGTCGGCGGCGAGCGCCCGTGTGATCGCCGCTTCCAGGTCGTCGAGTCCCGGCACGCGGTCGCCCCGCGCGCCGAAGGCTTTCGCCAGCGCGGGAAAGTCGGGATTCGTCAGATCGGCCTCGCCCCACCGCCCGGCAAACATCGTTTCCTGGAGCCACTTGATCGCGCCGTAGCGGTCGTCGTTCATCACGAGGAACACGATCGGCAGCCGGTACTTCACCGCCGTCGCCAGCTCGTTCACCGAGTACATGAACCCACCGTCGCCCACGACGCACACGACCGGACGCCCGGGATTGGCGATCTTGGCGCCGATCGCCGCGGGCACGCCGTAGCCGAGCGTCGCCGAGCCCACCGGATACAGGAACGTCCTCGGCCGCACGATCGGAAAGCGCCACTCCATCCAGTAGTTGATCCCGGTCTGGTCGTTGACGACGATCGCGTCGTCCGGCAGCGCCGCGCGCAAGCTCCCGATGAGCCGCGCGACTGTGTCGGTGTAGCGAGGGCTCGCCGCGGTGCGGAGCCCATCGCGCCAGCCCCCCTCCCAACCGTTGCGTGCCTCGCCCGGCCCGAGCTCCTGGAGCAGCGCCGCGAGCCCGTCCGCGGCGTCGCCCACGATCGCGAGCTGCGGCTTGAAGAGCCGGCCGATCACGGTCGGATCCAGGTCGAGATGGATCAGGGTCTGCGAGGGGGCGAACGCGAGATTCAGGAGGAGCCCCTGCGTCGACCGGTGCGCGAAGCGGCACCCGACGGCGAGGACGACGTCCGCGGCCTTGATCACGTCCTCGGTCGCGCGGCTGTTCGGCAGCACCCCGTGCCACAGCGGATCGCGCTCGCTGATCGCGCCGCGGCCCATGACGGTGGTGATCACGGGCGCGCCGAGCCGTCGCGCGAGCTCGGTCAACCGAGCCTCCGCGCCCGCGGCGATCACGCCGCCGCCCGCGATCAACAGCGGCCGGGCGGCGCCGCCGAGCAGCCGCGCGGCCTTGCGGATCTCGTCGACGTGACAGGGCGGGCGGCGACCGTGGCCGCCGCTCCGCTGCGGCGCCTCGAAACGAGCCGACAGGAAGTCGTTGGGGATCGAGATCGCGATCGGCCCGGGGCGGCCGGTGCGCAGCAGATCGAACGCCGCGTGCACCGCCGCCGGGATCGCGCCCGCCTCGGTGACTGCTTCGGCCCAGCGCGTGACCGGCTTGAAGCACTCGATCTGGTTCGGCACCTCGTGGAGCGCGCCGACGTCGCGGCCGACCAGCTGAGATGCGACGTCCGACATCACGAGGACGATCGGCATCGACCCGGCGTACGACTCGACCAGCGGCGTCAGCGCGTTCGTTGCCCCAGGCCCCGTCGTCACCACCACCACGCCGGGACGCCCGGAGGCGCGGGCATAGCCGTCGGCCATGAAGCCGGCGCCCGCCTCGTGGCGGGCCAGCACGTGCGTGATCTCGGACTGTCGTAGCAGCGCGTCGTAGATCGCGAGGTTGTGGACACCGGGGATCCCGAACACGTGACGCACGCCCTCCGCGCGCAGCGCCTCGACCACCCACTCCCCGCCCGTCCGCGGCGGCATGCGCCTACTCGACTTTCGAGATCATAGACTCGCCTCGCCTTCGGCTGCGGCTCGCACTACTTGAAGCCGCGGTCGATCGCGACGTCGACGAGCGTGGGTCCGCCGTGGGCGAGGCAGGAGGCCAGCACGTCGCGGAGATCGCCCGGCTTGTCGACGCGCTCGGCGCGAACGCCCAGCGAGCGCGCGAGCCCCGCGTAGTCGATCTCGGGCTCCACGAGATCCATCCCTGGATAGATACCGCGCTTGGCCGAGCCGAGGCCAAGGCTCAGCATGCCGGACTTGAGGATCGCGTAGGACGCGTTGTTCGGGACCACGTACGTGATCGGCAGGCTGTAGTGGGCCGCCGTCCACAGCGCCTGCGGGGCGTACATCACCGAGCCGTCGCCGATCGTCGCGACGACCTTGCGGCCGCCCGAGGCAAGCTGAACACCGATGGCCGCACCCATGGCCCAGCCGAGGGTGCCGGTCTTGCTGCCGTAGAGCGACCCCGGCATCGAGAACGGCATGTAGCGGAGCACGAACGGGAGCGAGGTCGCCGACTCGTCAACGACGATTCCGTCGGCCGGAAGCAGCGACGCCAACGTGTGCATGAGGTGCGCCTGGCCGATGGGCTTGCGTTCGGCTTCAGCCTCGGCGGTCGCCTTCAGGCGGGCCATCAGCTCGCCCCGCGCCTTGCCGATCTTCTCGACGCGCGCCGCCGCCGCCCGCCGTTCGGCCTCGCCGAGCCGGGTCCGCAGCGCTCCGGTGAGCTCGGCGATCGCCGTGCGCGGGTCGGCGACGATGCCCAGCGCCACCGGGTAGCTGCGGCCGATCTCCCACGAGTCGTCGTCGATCTGAACGACGTGGAGACCGCGCGGAAACGGCTCGCCTTCGGTGTGGAGGAACCAGGTGAACACGTTGGCGCCGACCACCAGCAGCGCGTCGCATTCCTCGAGCGCTTTTCGCACCGCCGGCGGCGAGGGATAGAGGCCGCCGCGCCAGAGCGCGTGATGGCCAGGGAAGCTAGTGCGCCGGTACACCGGCTCACCGTGGACCCGCGCGCCGATCAGCTCGGCGAGCTCGGTCAGCTCGTGGACGGCGCCGGACCGCGCGACGCCGTCGCCGGCGATGATGATCGGCGCCCGCGCTCCCGCGAGCAGCCCCGCGGCCCGACCGATCGCGCCAGCCTCCGGTCGAGTGCGCGACGCGACGGGCAACGGACCGGCGCCGGCGTCCTCGACGACGGCGCCCATCAGCTCCATCGGCAACGAGAGGAACACGGGTCCGGTGGGGGGTGTCAGCGCGATCTTGAGCGCCCGGCGCAACACCCCGGGGGCTTCCGGGGCCCCGCGGATCTGGTAGGACCACTTCGTGAACTGCTCGGCCATCCGGACCAGATCGCCCGCGAGGATCGGATCATCGACGAGGAACCGCGTATCTTGTTGACCCGCGGTCAGGACCAGCGGCGTCTTGGCTCGCGCCGCATTGTGGAGGATCGAGAGGCTGTTGGCGAGGCCCGGAGCGACGTGCACGTTGGCGACGCCCAGCTGCCCCGAGGCCTGCGCGTAGCCGTCGGCCGCCGCTACGGCGGTGGCTTCCTGGAGCCCCACGACGTACTCGAGGCCGGAGTCCGGCAACGCGTCGAGGAACGGGAGCTCGGTGGTGCCGGGGTTGCCGAAGAGACGGCGGACACCGGCCGATCGGAGAATCTCCA
>Ga0209376_1000319_pt1 | contig 54019 bp, 49 predicted proteins | sample GraSoiAngelo_134_FD_185891 | JGI IMG/M metagenome (GOLD analysis project Ga0209376, IMG submission 185891) | Grasslands soil microbial communities from the Angelo Coastal Reserve, California, USA - 14_0929_05_30cm (SPAdes) (version 2) | ecosystem: Environmental > Terrestrial > Soil > Grasslands ...
GTGATGTCGAGGCAGAGCGTTCAGGTCGCGGCGTGGCTCGTGAAGGTGACCCGGCCCGCCGGCTCGTCCTTGATGTAGCAGGAGCGGTTCGAGACGTGGCCGAACCGCTCACACCCACACGTGCACGGGATTTTTCCGAGCGTGTCGGGATTCGCCAGCGCAAACGTGTAGAGCCGGGCCGCGTCGCCCCTGGCCGCGAAGACGGGCAGCTGACCGCGCGCCACGGTCTGGTTCTGATCGCCGATCGCGTCGATCGTGACGCCGCCATCGTCGGCCCAGAGCCACCAGACGGCGCCGGTAGCCGTGAGCGCCAGCACGAGGACGACGACGAGTGCCCGGATCACGCGCCGCGCTCCAGCGGATAATGCCGTTCCCCGAGCTGCAGCGTGCCGCGCCCGGTGTCCTCGTCGTACTGGGCGAGCGCCAGGAGCTGGAACGCGGCCGCGCGGCTCAGCCGGGCCTCGAAGGCGCCGCCTTTGACCGCGCAGTACGGGACGTCGTCGTGGCCGATCCTCAGCGTTCCCGGATCGACGTCCTCGCTCGTGCCGTCGATGAGGACGGCGTTGAGCGCGTCTTCGCGGCGCTGGATACGGGCGACGACGAAGGGGACGTCGACGACGGCGACCGGGATGCGCACGCGCGTCTGGATGAAGTATCCCTGCCCGTCGCGGCGGAGGCCCGAGCGGAGATTGGCGAGGATCCCGGGATGGGTGATCTGCACGTCGTCATCGTACCAGTCGCCGTTCACGTCGACCCGGAGGTTCGGGAGGGTCCATTGTGCTGGCGTCGTCATTCGAACGAAACGCTGGCGAAGGACACCACCCCCTGAGGATCGGGCCACTGACCGTAGCGCTTCACGCGGCCGGAGGCGCCGCCGAGCACTTTCAGCAGGGCGTAGATCGGCGAGAGGCCACAGATGCGCCGCCGGTCGCCGTCGCGGGCCACCGCGTCGAAGAACGCCTGCGCGTCCCCGGCGGCCACCGGCTCGAGCATCTCGCGGTCCTCGCGCTCGATCTGCGCCAGCTCCGGCGCGGAGACGAGCTCGGGATCACCGAAGCGTGGCCCCACGTGCGCCAGGTCGGCGCCCGCCACCAGCGCGACGCGCCACCCGCTCGCCGCGATCGTGTCGGCCAGCGCGTCGAGGAACCGGGGCACGCGCGGATCGGCCTCGGGCCGTCGCCCCGCGAGCATCGCCTCATGGGCGAAGCTCGCCAGCACCGGCACGATCCGGATGTCGCGGCGGTCCGCGTAGAGGTAGCGAAGGCACACGGCCTGGAACTCGATCGAGTGCTCCGTCCGGTGCGCGAGCTCCGAGCCGAAGCAGTCCTGGCGCGACCGCGCAGCCAGCGCCTCGACGAAGTCGCGGTCGACCTGCGCGGCCCCCAGCGGGCTTTCGTAGTCCTTGCGCGTCAGCGCCCAGGGATCCGCCATCCCGGTGTGGCAGGTGCCGAAGATCACGAACAGGTCCGCGTCGCATCGCTCCGCGACGTCGCGATAGGCCCACGCGTACGCCGGGCCGCCGCGGTGGAAGTCGATGTGGGGCGCGATGACGGCCCGCACCCGGGAGCCCTCGGTCCGGTATCCGGCGATCGGACCCGGGCCGTCCGGCGGAGCGAAGAAGCCGTCGATCATCGTTCGGAGCTCGTCGGCCTCTCCGGCGTATGCGCCGCCGGCGTGGGTCGCCCGGCGCGTCGGCGCGGCGAGGAAGCCGCCATCGATCGACGCCCGGCGCGCGGCGAAGCCGGGGCTGTCGAGAAAGCCCTGCTGATCGAGCGCCTCGGCGATCTCCTCGATCTGGCGCCGCTCGATCAACTTGCCGCCGTGGCGCCGCATCACGGCCGCCTGGATCTCGGCGACCGTGTGCTCGCCGTCGAACAGCGACACGATCTCGAGGAGGGGCCCGTGCAGCAGCACGATCGAATCGGTGTACCCCGCGGGATCGCGAAGGGCCACGCAGCTCCGCCCCTCGTGCTCGACGGGAAAGGCTTCGACGTGGCGGAGGCGCGGTGCGTCGGACATCAGCGAAGGAAATTCAGAGCCGAGGCGACGTAAATCTTCGCCGCGTCGACCAGCTCGTCGACTTCGACATACTCGTCGGCCTGATGGGGGATCTGCCGATTGCCCGGCCCGCAGGTGACGATCGGAATGCCGAGCTCCATGCGTAAGATCGTCCCGTCGGTCGACCCGGGCACGCCACCGAAGACGGCGCGGCGTCCGGTCGCCTGCCGCACGCCCGCCACCATCGCTCGCACCAGCGGCTCGTTGCGCTCGACGCGGGTCGCCAGCCGGAAGCCGTTCACGGCCTCCCACGAAATCGTGCTCCCGGGACAGCGCGCCATCGCCGCGCGACAGGCGGCGTCGATCTCGAGAGCCACCGTGGCCTCGTCGGGGCCGGGCGTGAGCCGCACGTCGAGGATCGCGCGGGCGCCGGAGGGGATCACGTTGGACTGCTCGACGCCCTGCAGGGGGGCGCGGACGATCGTCGGCGTCACCGTGGGCGGACGAAGGTGCGGGCTCCGACGGCAGAGCTTGCGGAGGCGCCGCTCGAGGCCCGGGACTTCGTGGAGCAGCGAAGCGAGCGCGGTGATCGGGTTCACGCCCGCCTCCGGCATCGCCCCGTGCGCCATGCGGCCGTGGATCGCGACGCGCGCCCAGACCACGCCCCGCTGCTCGAGGCACAACTCGTTCTGCTCGGGCTCGCAGATGATCGCCGCGCTGAGCCCACGGCCGATCGCGGTCGTGCACAGGTGCTTGACCCCGAGCATGTCGCCTTCCTCGTCGACGAGCGCGCCGACGACGAGGCGGCCGTTGAGCGCGGCGGCGCTTCGCTTGATGGCGACGGCCGCGACCATCGCCGCCGCCAGGCCGCTCTTCATGTCCGCGGCTCCCCGCCCGTAGATGCGGCCGTCGACCAGCTCGGCGCCGAACGGCGCGTGGGTCCACTCGGCGGGGTTCCCCTCGGTCACGACGTCGGTGTGGCCTTCGAGGAGCAGGCTCGGACCGTTGCCAGATTCGCCGAGCCACGCGACGACGTTCGGCCGGCCCGGCGCCACCTCTTGGACTTCGAGATCGAGCCCGTGCTTGCCGAGCCACTGCTCGACGTGACGGGCGACGGCGGCCTCGGTGGACGCCGGATCGCCGGGCCGGACCACGCTCGGGATCCGGATGAGATCGCGGGTGAGCTCGACCAGCTCGTCTCGGTCGATACAGGCCAGCGCGTCTTTCAGCGCCGCGGCGCCGCGAGGGGCCACGCAGGACTACTCGTGCGGGAAGGACAGGATGACGGAGTCGAGGCGGATGACCCGGTACTCCTCGCCGGCGATGTAAAAGTAGTGCCCCTCGACTTCCTCGGCGGACTCCTCGAACGCCACGACCGCCTTGAGATCCGGCATCTCGCGGAACGCGTTGGCGCCCTCGTCGAACCCGTCGCCGCGCGCGATGACCTCGCCGTAGCGGATCGGCGAGCCCTTCGGGCAGTGGACGCGCACGTCGGCGGGGCCCTCGGCCATCAAGCGGACCAGGAGGTTGATGCCGTAAACCTGGATCGGGATGGGCGGAGTCATGGATTGATCATACCCCAGTCGTCGTCAGGGGGCCTCTTCGGGGGGGACGTCGCTCGTCGTGAGCTGACGCGGAAATTCCGGCGCGTCCGGCTGGCGCGGCGCCTGCTCGACGGCCGGCAGCGGCGGGATCTCCTCGCTCGCGGTGGCGCCGAGGTCGCGGAAGCGACGGGCCGCCGGCAGGACGCGCGTTTCCATCGAGCCGACGAAGCCGTTGTAGGCGTTCACGGCGCGTGAGAGCGCGCCGCCGAGCGAGTCGAAGTGGCCGGCCAGCGTCCGCAGACGGTTGTAGAGGTCGTTGCCGAGACTTCGGATCTGCTCGGCGTTGGCGGCGACCTGCTCCTGGCGCCAGCCGTAGGCGATGGCCCGCAGAAGCGCGATCAACGTCGTGGGCGTCGCGACGACGACCTTCATCGCCATGCCGTCCTCGATGAGCGCTGGATCGGCCTCCGCCGCGGCGCCGACGAACGATTCGCCGGGAATGAACATGACGACGAGCTCGGGCGTCGACGCGAACTGCTCCCAGTACGCCTTGGCGGCCAGCGCCGTCATGTGTTCGCGGACCTGCTTCGCGTGGCGGGACAGCGCGGACGCGCGCTCAGCGTCGCTCGTCGCGCCCACCGCCTCGAGATAGGCGGCGAGCGGTACCTTGGCGTCCACGACGATGTCGCGGCCGCCGGGCAGGTGCACGACCATGTCGGGACGCAGCCGGCCGTCCTCTCCCTCGACCGTGACCTGCTCGACGTAGTCGCAGTGGCTCGTCAGCCCGGCCAGCTCGACGACCCGGTGGAGCGTGATCTCACCCCACCGCCCCCGCACCTGCGGCGAGCGGAGCGCGGTCACGAGGTTGCCGGTCTCGCCCCGGAGCCGCTCGCTCAGCCTCGCCAGCGTCTCCACCTCGCTCCGCAGGCCGCCGTACGCCTGGTCGCGCGCCTGTTCCAGCTCGCGAATCCCGGCCTCGTAGCGCGCCAGCGCGTCTTTCAGCGGCGTAACGCTCGCGTCGATCTCCTTCTGCCGATGGCCCAGCCGCTCCTCGGCCAGCGTCAGGAACTCCTCGTTGCTCCGGCGCAGGGCGTCACCGCTCAGCGTCTCGAACGTCCGGCTGAGGTCCGCGCTCGCGTCGTCCAGCAGCCGGCGCTGATCCTCGAGGTTCTGCCGGGCTGCCTCGAGCCGCGCGCTCGCCTCGGCGTGCTCGCGCTGCTCCTTTTCGAGGCGCAGGCGGAGCGCAGCGGCCTCGCCTTCCCGCGCCGTCCGCTGCTCACGCAGCTCGCGGACCAGCGCATCGAGCGATGCGAGCCTCGCGCCGAAGTGGGCCCGCGCCACCAGCCACGCGAACACGGCTCCCAGGACCAGGCCGACGACGACCAGGACCGGATCAGGCACGCGGCCGCCCTCGGCGCCAGTGCCGGCAGACGGTTTTGAGGCCGCAGGGCGCGCAAACGACCGTATCGCGCCGATCGAGACAGTCGCCGGACATGCGCTTGTGGCAGAGCGCGAAGTCGAACTTCACGGGGTCGGTGGGATCGATCGCCGCGAGCTTCTGCGTGATCTCCTCGGCCATCCGCCAGTTTCGCGAGCGCCGGCGGGTGAGGCCGATCGACCGGCTGATGTTCTCGATGTGCGTGTCGATCGGCATCAGCAGCCGGGCCGGCGAGACTCCGGTCCACAGGCCGAAGTCCGGCGGCTCGCGCCGGACCATCCAGCGCAGGAACAGATTCAGCCGCTTGCAGGGGCCGCCGACCGACGGCAGCGGGAACAGATGGCGATAGCCGCGCGAGATCCGGCCGCGCCCGAACACGGGACTTAGATCCGCGTCCAGGAACTTCCGGGAGAAGCGCTCCAGGGTCGGGCCGATGGGGCCGCGCCCGTCGTCGTCGCCAGCGAGGAAGCACTTCTCGAGCGTGCCGTACCGGCCGAGCAGAGCGCGCGCGGCGATGCAGAAGGCGGCGAGGTCGCGGGGGCGGTTGAACCGATACCAGAAATCGGCGAAGGCGCCCGCGTCGCGGCGCGGGTCGAAGCCTGTCACGAAGGCCGCGGGCGACGGGCTCATCTTGGCGAGCACGCCCTCCAGGGCGCCGCTGAACAGATCGACACGGCCGTAGGCCAGGCAGGCGCTCAGCAGCGCCACGATCTCGCGGTCGCGCGAGTCCGGGTAGCGGAGGGGGAATCGAATCGCGTCAAGCTCGACTCGGCTCGTGTAGTCGAACTCGCGGTAGAGCCGCTCGAGCGGCTGTCGCAGATCGTGCGCGGCCGTCATTCGAGTGTCAGGCGGCATGATACCATGCGCGCACGATGGACGTGGGCGTGGTCGGGCTCGGCGCGATTGGCCGGCAGGTCTGCCGCGCCCTCGACGAGGGCATTCCCGGGCTCCGACTGGCCGGCGCGACGGCGCGCGACCGGGCGAAGGCCGAGCGCTTCCTGAAGGACCTCCGCTCCCCCGCCCCGTTCCTCTCGCTCGACGCGCTCGTCGAGGCGTCGAACCTCGTCGTCGAGGCGTCGACGCAGAAGCACCTCGAGGAAATCGCCCCCACGGCGCTCAAGGCGGGCCGCGACCTCGTCGTGCTCTCGTGCGGCGGCCTGCTGGGTCGCCAGGACTGGGTGGACGTGGCGGCGGCCAACCACTGCCGCATCCTCGTCCCGTCGGGAGCGATCGCGGGCCTCGACGGCGTCAAGGGCGCCCGCATCGGCGCGATCACGTCGGTAACGATGGAGAGCCGCAAGCCGCCGCGCGGCCTCGCCGGCGCGCCCTGGATCGAGCAGCAGAAGATCGACCTCGACGCGATCACGCAAGAGACGCTGATCTTCGAGGGGCCGGCCACCGAGGCGTGCCGGGCCTTCCCGGCGAACGTCAACGTGGTCGCGGCGCTCTCGCTGGCCGGCATCGGCCCCGAGAAGACGCGCATCAAGATCTTCGCCTCGCCAGAGCGCCCGCTGAACCGCCACCGCATTTCCGTGGAGGGCGAGTTCGGCCGGCTCACGATCGAGATCGAGAACGTCCCGTCGGAGAACCCGCGAACGGGAAAGCTCTCGTATCTCTCGACGATCGCCCTGCTGAAGGATCTCGCCGCTCCCCTCCGCGTCGGGACCTAGCTGCACAGGCTGCGTTACTTGACGCTCCCGGCGGTCAAGCCGCCGACCAGGTAGCGCTCGATCAGGATGAACAGCACGACCACCGGCACGATCGCGATGATCGAGGCCGCGAAGAGCGAGTTCCAGTGCTGGACGTACGCCGTGACGTAGGACGTCACGCCGACGGTCAGCGGCTTCTTGTCCGGATCCGTCATGAGTGTGAGCGCCACGATGTACTCGTTCCACGCCGCGATGAACGCGAAGATCGCCGCCGTCACCAGGCCGGGCCGCGAGAGCGGGAGCACGATCCGCACGAGCACGCGCAGCCGGCCGCAGCCGTCGACCGCCGCCGCCTCTTCGATCTCGCGCGGGATCGACGCGAAGAACGCGCGCAGGATCCAGATGGCGAACGCGAGGTTGAACGCGGCGTTGGTGAGGATGAGCGCCGTGTAGGTGTTGATGAGGTCGAGCTCGAAGAATTCCCGGTGCAGGCCCACCACCAGGCTCGTGGGCGAGAACATCTGGGTCACCAGCACCAGGAACAGGAACGCGGTGCGGCCGCGGAAGCGGTGGCGCGCCGTGTAGTATGCCGCCGGCACGGCGGCCACGACCACGAGCGCCATCGAGGCGAGGGCGACCACGAGCGAGACCCGCAGCCAAGTCTGGAACTCCCCGTCGCGCAGCACGGCGGCGAAATTGGTCCAGTGCCAGACGAGCGGCGTCAGGCGCGGCGGAGTCACCCGGAGCTCGACCTCCGGCTTGGCGGCGGTGAACAGCATGACCAGGTAGGGCGCCAGGAATGCGAGAGCCAGGAGCGCTCCGGCGCCGCTGAGCCCCGCCCGCCCGAGCGCGCGGCGAGCGCCGCTCACGCTTCGGCCTCCCGCCAGCGCACGGTCCGCAGATAGACGATCACCGCGACGAGGATCAGCGCGACGTTGACGACGCCGAGCGCCGCGGCCAGGCCGACGTCGCGAAGCGAGCTCTTGAAGGCGATCTTGTACATGTAGGTGATCATCGTGTCATGGCCGAAGCCGGGGTTCCGGTCGTTGAGCGTCCACACGATCGGGAACGAGTTGAAGACGTAGATGATGTTGAGCACGGCGGCGACCAGCAGGGCCGGGCGGAGCAGCGGCAGGGTCACCGACCGGTACGTGCGCCACGCCGAGGCGCCGTCGACGCGCGCCGCCTCGTACACGTCGGCGGGAATGGTCTGGAGCCCGGCCAGCAGGACGTAGCTGGTGAACGGCAGCGACACGAAGACACCCACGGCGATCATCGCCCCCATCACCGTCGAGTCGTCACCCAGCCAGTCTACCGGCTGCGCGAGGACGCCGAGCGACTGCAGCACCGGATTGAGGATCCCGAAGTAGTAGTCGTAGATCCACACGAAGAGCTTCGACGTCACGATCAGCGACGCGGCCCACGGCACGATCAGCGCCCACCGCACCAGCCGCCGGCCCGGGAAGCGCCGGTCCAAGAGCTGCGCGAGCGCCAGCGAGATCAGCACGGTCACCACGACGATCACCGCCACCCAGACCACGGTGTTCATGGCGACCGTCACCAGCGCCTCCTGCCGCAAGAGCCGCGCGTAGTTCCGCAGGCCGACCCAGCCCTGGTAGAGGCCGGTGACCGAGTACTGGCTGAGCGACGCCTGGACGAGCCGCGCCGCCGGATACAGCACGACGCCGCCGATGAGGAGGAGGCTCGGGCCGAGCCAGAGGAGCGCCTGCCAGTCGGTCGCTCGCCGCGTGCGGCGAGGACCGGGCAACGTCAGCGGCCGCCTGCCGTGGTGGCGTTCTTCTGGAGTTGGTCGAGGACCTGCTTGGGGTTGCCCCCGGGCTGCACCGCCAGCCCGATGTTTTGCTGGACGTCGAGCTTGACCTTGTCCCACGCCGGATCGGTCGTGGGAACGAGCCTGGCGTTGGGCAGCGCGTCCAGATAGGGCTTGAGCTTGGCGTTCGAGCGCATCTGGTCGAGACCGGATTTGGTCACCGGGAGGAAGCCCTCGGCGGTGATCCATCGGGTGATGTTCTCCGGCTGATAGTAGAGGTCGAGGAACTTCGTAACCGCTTCCTGATTGCCTTTCTTCTTGAAGGCCATCAGGTAGTCCTCGACCCCGAGCGTGACGGCCGCGCCGGCGTTGGTCGGCATCTCGGTGACGCCGTAGTCCACCTTGCCCTCGGCGTCGAGCTGCTTGGCCAGCGGGCTGAACCCCATCACCATGCCGACCTTGCCGTCCTTGAAGAGCTGAAAGGCGCCGTCCGTGCGGTTGGTCTTGCCCGGGTTCACCTGCGTGACCTTGTGCGTGTTCGCGAGGTCGGCGAGGAACTTCAAGGTTTGGAGGTTCTTCTCGCTGTTGATCGCCCACTGGTCGCCGGACTTCCAGTCGCCTCCGTTGTTCCACATCCAGATCGACCACTCGGCCTGTGCTTCTTCGGGGCCGAGCGGCAGCGCGTAGCCGATCGTGCCCTTGCCGAGCGCCGTGATCTTCTGGGCGGTCTTGACGAACTCGTCCCACGTCTTCGGGGGCGCGGCGATCTTCGCTTTCGCGAAGAGGCTCTTGTTGTAGAAGAACGCCCGCGCGCTCGACAGGATCGGAAAGCCGTAGAGCTTGCCCTGGTATTCCCCGCCCCGCGCGAACGCGGCGAGGAAGTCGTCGCGGGTCTTGGCCGACAAGACGTCCTCGGAGGAGTTGAGGAGCCCGTCCTTCGCGTAGCTGGAGAAGGAGTTCAGGTTCAGCACGTCCGGCGGCTGGTTGTTCTGGATCATCGTGGTGACCTGCTGATCGATGGAGTTCCAGTCGATGACCTGCAGGTCGACCTTGACGCCGGTCTGCTTCGTGTATGCCGCGGAGAGCGCCTGCCAGAAGGGCCGCGTGTTGTCCTTGCTGTAGTCCGCGATGACGACCTTGATCGAGGCGACACCGCCGCTTTTTGCGCTCGGCCCACGGTCGCAGGCGATGGCGAGGAACGAGATGACGACGCTCAACAGCAGCACGGGCATCACACGTCGCACGGATCCCTCCTTTTGCCGCTATGACTTTGTCACACCGTGCGCGGAGGCGGTAAGACTTTTCTTGCGCGAACTTGGGGGGCGTGGGGGGGCTTGGGGGGCCCTTCGAGGCCCCCCATATAATCAATGTGGCTGGGTCGCCTCCAGGTAGCGCTCGGCCTCCAGCGCGGCCATGCATCCGGTCCCGGCCGCCGTCACCGCCTGACGGTACGTGAAGTCCTGCACGTCACCCGCGGCGAACACACCGGCCACGCTGGTCTGCGTGGTCCCGGTCTTCACCTTGACGTAGCCGTTCGGCAACAGCTCGATCTGGCCCCGGAAGATCTGGGTGTTCGGCTCATGGCCGATCGCGACGAAGAGGCCGTCGACCGGGCGCTCGTGGAGCGCGTCGGTCTTGACGTTCTTCAGGCGCACGGTCGTGACCTTGCCCTTGTCCACGTCGAGGATGTCGTCCACCGCGGTGTCCCAGATGAACTCGATCTTCGGGTTCTTGAAGGCGCGCTCCTGCATGATCTTCGAGCCGCGAAGCGCGTCGCGCCGGTGGACGACGTCCACCCGGCGGCCCAGGCGTGAGAGGTAGAGTGCCTCCTCGAGCGCGGAGTCGCCGCCGCCCACGACCATGATGTTCCCGTCCTTGAAGAAGAAGCCGTCGCAGGTCGCGCACGTCGAGACCCCGCGCCCCATCAGCTTCGACTCCGCCGGCAGGCCGAGGAGCTTCGCGGAGGCGCCGGTGGCGATGATGACGGTGTGGCCCTCGAAGGTCTGATCGTCTGTCTTGACCACGAACGGGCGCTTCGAGAAGTCGACCGACGTCACGTCCTCGGTGATCATCTCGGTGCCGAAGTGCTCGGCCTGTTTCTTCATGATCTCCATGAGCTCGGGTCCCTGGATGCCTTCCACGAACCCGGGATAGTTCTCGACGAGCGTCGTCAGCATGAGCTGCCCGCCGGCCTGTACACCGCTCAGCATGAGCGGGGCCAGGTTGGCGCGCGCCGCGTAGATCGCCGCCGTGTAGCCCGCCGGGCCGGACCCGATGATGATGACTTTTCGCGTGGTCGCCATGAGCGCGTTCTCCTTGCCTCCGCTTTAGATGCTCGACCCGACTCCCAGGATCCCGGCGAGCTCGCCGAGGTCGCGGATCTCGTAGGTCGGCGGCGCGACGCCGGCCGGCAGCTTCTCGCGGTCCCGGTTGATCCACGCCGCGTCCATGCCGATCTGCTGCGCGCCCAGCACGTCCATGTCGGCACGGTCGCCGACGAACAACGACTCCTCGGCCCGCACCCCCAGCCGGCTGAGCGCCGCGTCGAAGATATCGCGTCGCGGCTTGCGCCAGCCGACCTCGTCCGACACGACGATCGTCCGGAACAGGTCGGTGACGCCGGCGCGCTCGAGGATGTCGAGCGCGGTCGGCGTGTAATCGAAGTTCGACACGACCGCCAGGCGGTAGCGCTCGGCGAGCCGGCGCAGCAGCGGGCCGTGGTGCGCGGGGAACTCGGCGGCGCGGCCGAGCGCGCCGCGATGGGCGTCGATGAGCGAGAGGCCAAAGCCGGGCGGCAGCGCCGCTTCGTCCAGGCCGAGCGTCTGGAAGAAGTGCGCGAACCGGACGGGGGCCGCCACTTCACGATGATCGAGCGCGCGCAGTCGCTCCGCCTCCCGCCAGCTGGCGGAGAGCGCTTCGTAGCACGCCTCGAGCTCGATGTGGGGCGCGTGCGTTCGCAGGATCGCGTGCAACATCCCGGCCGAGGAGCGAACCGTCTTACCGTTGATCTGGATCTCGGGCATCCGCTGCCGGTCGAAGCGCACCAGCGTGTCGAAGAGGTCGAAGAGGACGGCGGCGTAGCGCATCAGAGGGGCTTCCTCGCGGTGTAGCCTTCGTCGAGCCCGTGCCAGTGACGGATCTCGCGCTCGCCGTGCTTCCAGCAAAGGTTCACTTCCCGGCCCTCCCGCAGGTGGAGGAAGTCGACCAGCCCGAGCCCGAGGTCCTTGGGGACGCCTCCGAGCTTGACGATCTTCTCCACGCCGTTCTGGATCTCCCGCGTCATCCGCTCGATGCGCGCCTTCGACCCCTGCCACGCCGCGCGATCGAGCACGCCGCCGCCGGCCACGGCGATTCGCTGCTGTTCGGCCTGAATCCGATCGCGTGCCTCGCCGGCTTCGACGTGCGCGGCCATGACCTGCTCCATGATCTGCGTGAGTCTCGGGATCAGGGCTTCGACCTCGGCGGGCGTGAAGTAGCGCTCAGCCACGGATCGCCTGGTCGACGAAGATCGCGTGAACTTCTTTGGGGCCGTGGACACCGCGGGTAAGGGTGAGCTCGATGTCGGCGGTCCGGCTCGGTCCGGTGATGAAGCTTGTCACCGCACCAATTCTGCCCTCGAGCTCGCCCCGGTTCCACAGCTCGAGGAACACGCCGGCCTGGCCCAGCGTCTCGATCAACGCGGTGCGATCGAAGACGGCGATGTGGCAGGCCGGCAGCAGCGAGGTCGAGCGTGGGCGCCCCGCGCCGGACCGGAGCACGAGCGTGCCGGTCTCGGCGATCGCGAGATCGACGCCGGTGAGTCCGAGCTCGGCGTCGGCGACGCGGCGGCGGAGCTCGGCGCGCTCCGTTGCGTCGGCGAGATCGCCCGGCGGCATCGCGAAGGGCTCGAGTCCACGCGCCGTCAGCGCGTCCAGGAGATCGGCGCCCAGCTCGGGCGCGTCCCAGGCCACGAGCCGCCGCACCTCGTTCTCGCGCGCGATGCCGGCGACGACCTGAGGGACGACGGCGATCGAGGCCGCGCGATGGAACACGCCGGCCACGCGCTCGAACTCGAGCTGGAAACGCTCGAGCGCCTGCGGCCAACGCTCGGCCAGCTCGCGCTTGATGGTCTCGCTGACCGCTCGCGGATCGGACGGACGCGGCGCCGTTCGCGCGGAGAAGAGGCCCGGGGTCTTGCCGACCTCGGTGCGGATGCGCGACAGGAACTCGGTCCGTGTTGTCATTTCAGCGTGGGCCATTGCTCGTGGAAGGTCTGGGGGGCGAGGGCGGGAAGGTCGCGCGTGCGCGTCCACTCGGTGAAGGCCAGGGGCACGCTCCGGATCCGACCGTCGCGGGCGAACGGGCGTTGCAGCAGCCGCGCCAGCGGCTTGCTCCAGCGATAGAGGCTCGGGCTCGCGAGGACCTTCTCCATCAGCCCGTAGGCCAGACGCTCCGTCCACGGCGCGATGCGAGCCTCGTGGATCTCGCGGCGCAGCTCGACGAGCATCTTGGGGATGTCGATCCGGACCGGGCACGCGTCGGCGCAGGCTCCGCAGAGGGACGACGCGTGGGCGAGGTCCTTCACCGAGCCCGGGCCCTCGAGCATCGCGGTCAGGAGGATGCCGATCGGCCCGGGATACGTGTAGCCGTAGGCGTGGCCGCCGATCTGCCGGTAGACGGGACAGACGTTGAGGCAGGCGCCGCAGCGCAGGCAGTAGAGCGCCTCGCGGAGCGGCCCCGCGATCTGGCGGATGCGGCCGTTGTCCAGCAGCACCAGGTGAAACTCGTCGGGTCCCTCGAGCTCGCCGGGCCGGCGCGGCCCGCGGACGAGCGTGGTGTAGACCGAGAGCTTCTGGCCCGTCGCGCTCTTGGCGAGGATCTGGAGAAACACCATGAGGTCGGTCATCGAGGGTACGACTTTCTCGACGCCCATGACCGCAACGTGAACCCGCGGGAGCGAGGTGACCATCCGCCCGTTGCCCTCGTTGGTCACCAGCACGACCGTCCCGGTGTCGGCGACGGCGAAGTTCGCGCCGGTGATCCCGAGATCGGCCTCGAGGAATTTCTGGCGCAGCTCGACGCGCGCGATCCGGGTCAGCTCCTCCGGGTCCGCCGCCACCTGCCGCTTCAGCTCCTTCGCGAAGAGGTCGGCGACCTGGCCCTTGGTCTTGTGGATCGCCGGCGCGATGATGTGCGACGGGCGCTCGTGCGCGAGCTGGATGATGTACTCGCCGAGGTCGGTCTCGATCGGGATCACGCCGGCCGCCTCGAGCGCCTCGTTCAGGTGGATCTCCTCGCTCGCCATCGACTTCGACTTCACCGCCATGCGAGCGCCGGTGCGCGCGGCGATGTCCAGGACCACGCGGCGCGCCTCTTCCGGCGTCGTCGCGTAGTGCACGTGGCCGCCGAGGCGCTCGACGCTGTCGATCAGCTGCTCGACGTAGCGATGGAGGTGCTGGAGCGTCGCTTCCTTGATCTCGCGGGCCAGGTCGCGGAGGCGCTCGCCCTCCGGGAACTCGTCGAAGGCGTCGCGCCGGAGGCCGATGAACTTGGTGGTCGCGATCGTCAGCGCCTCCTGCAGGTGCTTGTCCCCGAGGGCGCTGCCGGCACGCCGGCGGAACGGGACGGACAGGTCCGTCTCGCTCATCGCTCGTCCCCGGCGAGCAGCTCGGCCAGGTGCAGCGGGCGCACCTTCGAGCGGCGGCGGCCGAGCCCCCCGCCCATCTGCATGAGGCAGCCGGAGTCGCAGGCGACGACGCACGCGGCGCCGGTGGCCTCGATGTTCCGGATCTTCTTGTCGAGGATCTGCGAGGAGACCTCCGGCAGGCGCACCGAGAACGAGCCGCCGAAGCCGCAGCACTCGTCGCCGCCCGGCAGCTCGACCAGCTCCGCGCCCTCGAGATTCTTCAACAGAATCCGCGGCGCTTCGGACTCGTGGAGCCCGCGCAGCAGGTGGCAGGAGTCGTGATAGGTCACGCGCCCGCTCACGCTGGCTTTGAACCGTGTCTTGCCCAGGACCCTCACCAGGAACTGAGACAGCTCGTACGTCCGGCCGGCGAGCCGCTCGGCCTCGGCGCGGGCTGGAGTGTCGCGCAGCAGCGCCGGGTACTCGTGGCGGACCATGTAGGCGCACGAGCCCGAGGGCACGACGACGTGCTCGGCGTCCCGGAACACCTCGACGGTCCGGGCGGCGACCCGCGTCGCGCCGGCGTGGTAGCCGGAGTTGAACAGTGGCTGGCCGCAGCAGGTCTGGCCCTGGGGAAAGTCCACGGTCACCCCCAGGCGACGGAGGAGCCGCGTGACGCTCACGCCGACTTCCGGGAAGAACATGTCGCCCAGGCAGGTGACCATCAGCGCCGCGCGGACGGGAGCGTTCACGCGTGCGGGGGCGGCGGTGTGACGACGACGAGGACGAGCAGCGGCGCGGCCCCTTCGTTGAGGAGACCGTGCTCCACGCCAGCTCGCGCGACCGTCGCGTCGCCGGCCTCGAGGGTCTGGGTCTCGGCGCCCACGGTGAAGCGCCCCTTGCCTTCGAGGACGTAGTAAATCTTGTCCTGATTCCCGTGCGTGTGCGGCCGCTGGGCCTGGCCCGGCGCCACGCAGTAGAGGTCGAGCTGGGCGCGCTCGGTCGTGGCGAGCGCGATCCTCGCCATCCGATCGGCCTGGAGCTTCACGTGGTCCTTAACTCGTATGCGCATCCACCGCTCTCGCCAGCAACTCTACGGGATGAACGAGCGTCACGTCCAGACCACGCTGGCGGCACCCGCCGGCGATCTGCAGGAGGCATCCGGGGTTCGCGGCCGCGACAAGCCGAGCGCCCGTTTCCGCGATGCGCGCGATCTTGAGCTCCAGCAGCTCGTCGGCGATACCGGGCTCGAGCAGGTTGTAGACGCCGGCGCTGCCGCAGCAGAGGTCGCTGTCCCCGAGCTCCACGAGCTTGAGCCCCGGGATCCGCCGGAGCAGCTCGCGCGGTTCCTGACGCACGCGCTGGCCGTGAGCCAGATGGCAGGCGTCGTGGTAGGTCACGGTCAGATCGAGCCTCCCCAGCGGCAGCTCGGCCCCGGCCAGGACCTCAATGACGTCCCGGACGCGCCCGGCGAAGGGGGCGAGCTCGGGAAGCCGATGTCCGTACTCCTTCATCGCCGAGCCGCAGCCCGCGGCGTTGGTGACGACGAAATCGAGATCGCTGGGGAACGAGGCAGCAAGAGTGCGGGCCCTGGCTGAGTACGCGTCCACCAGGCCGGCGTGGAGCTCGAGGGCTCCGCAGCATCCCTGCCCTGTTGGAATCACGACCTCGTAGCCGGCGATCGCCAGGAGCCGAGCGGTGTCCCGATTCACCTGAGGATAGAGCTGGCGTTGCACGCAGCCCGTGAGGAGCCCGGCCCGTCCGCGCACCCGGCCGCGGGCGGGGACGAGCTCTGGCAAAGGCCCGGCCCGCGGGACCTCGTCGAGCAGCGCGTCCATTGCCGCGAGCGTTGGCGCCAGACGAAGGACGCCGATTGCGCGGACGAGGGCGCGGAGCCCTGACGCCCTGTAGAGGCGGAAGGCCGCGAGGGCCGCGCCGAGCCGCGCCGGCTCTGGGAAGAGCCAGAACGCGAACGCCTCGAGCAGGCGATGCTTCGGCGGCGGCCCGTGCCGCCGCAGCTGAGCGCGCGTCGCCTCGAGGAGCGAGCCGAACCTCACGCCCGACGGGCACGCGGTCTCGCAGGCGCGGCAGCCGAGACAGAGATCCAGATGGCGCCGGAAGGTCTCGCTGAGCTCCACGCGCCCCTCCGCGGCGGCGCGCATCAGGTAGATGCGGCCGCGCGGGGAATCCATCTCCTCACCGAGGACGCGATAGGTCGGGCACGTCGGCAGGCAGATCCCGCAATGCACGCACTTCCTGATCTCTTCGACGTCGGGGGCATCCGGTCCGCGGAAGGCCGAGGTCATCACAGGCCCCCGACGAACCGGCCGGGATTTAGCACGCGCTTGGGATCGAGATCGTCTCTCAGCGCTCGCATGAGCGCGAAGGCACCGGCCTCGACGGGGCCCCATGGATCGACCGCTGCCCGCAGCGCGGAGGGTCCGCGCGCGATGACGACGCTACCGCCGATCTCGGCGACCTCGTCGCGCAGGCGTTTCGTGATCGCCGTCGTCACGGCCAGGTCGGTATCGGCAAGACGGACGCGAACCGTCCCCAGCGGAGCGCAGCAGCTCGTCCACACCCGCGCCCGTGGTGCGCTGGCCCGTACGGCCTCGACGATCGCTCGCTGGGTCGTCGCGAGCCGACCGGCCAGCGAGGCGATCTGGAGCAGCGCCTCGCCCTCGGACGGCGTCAACGCCCGCTCGGCGTCGCTCCAGAACGCGTCGGGCACCGGAAGGATCTGCGCTCCTTCAGCCTTGGCGAGCGCGGCCAGCCGCTCGCCCCCTTCGACGACCGCTTCCTCGACGCTCCCGATCGACACCGCCACGGCCGACGACGTCGGGCCCGGGAAAACCGCCTCGAGCACCTGCTCGCCGAGGTATTCGAGCCGGTTCGGCTGGAGCGACGAATCGACGACCCGCTCGACGAACGCCTGCGCCGCTTCGGCCGAGGGCAGCCGCACGAGCCACGAGCGCTCGGCGTCGGGCAGCGGATGCAGGCGGAGCGTCAGCTCGCCGAGCACGCCGAGCGTTCCGAGCGCGCCGATCATCAGCTTCGGTACGTCGTATCCGCTCACCGACTTCACGACCTTCGAGCCGCCCCAGGTCAACACGCCGTCGGCCTGGACGAAGCGGACGCCCAGCAGCAGATCACGCATCGTGCCGTAGCGCACGCGGAGCGGACCGCTGGCGTTGGTCGCCGCGATGCCACCCAGCGTCCGCGTCGACGCGCCCGGAGGGTCGAGCGCCAGGAATTGCCGGTGCGGCGCCAGCCGGGCGGCCAGCGCTCCTACAGTAATGCCGGCTTCCACCGTGATCGATACATCGGCCGGGTTGTACTCGACGACCCGATCCAGGCCGCACAGGTCGAGCGCCACGTCCAGGCGCGCCGGAGGACACCCGAGCTCGAGCGCGCTGCCGCTGCCGCGCGGCGCGACCGCCAGCGCGGCCTCGTGGGCGAGGGCGACGACCTGGCTCACCTGCTCGAGCGACGCCGGGCGCACGACCCAGCGCGGGATCAGCCCGTCGACCGCCGCGGCGGCGCGCGCGGGCTCGTCGTCCCGAACGCCGTCGCGTCCGGCGATCGCGACGAACGCCTTGCCCACCGAGCGCCCCGCGACTGACATGCGCGCGCCTAGATCCAGGCGCCGTCGGGCACGCGGGGTCGCGCCGGCCGGAAACCCTCGCCGCAGGCCGGGTGAGACGGCAGGAGCTTGCCGGGGTTCATGATCGTCTCCGGGTCGAAGGCCCGGCGCAGGCGATACATGAAGTTGAGGTCGGCGTCGGCGTACTGCAGTGGCAGGTTCTTGGCCTTGTCGAGCCCGACGCCGTGCTCACCCGTCACCGTCCCGCCCATCGCGATGCAGGCGTTCAGCAGCTCCTCGTTGGCCGCCTTCGCCCGCTCGAGCTCCTCGGGGTCGCGGTCGTCGTAGAGGATCAACGGGTGGAGGTTCCCGTCGCCGGCGTGGAACACGTTGGCGATCCGGACGCGGTGGCGGGCGCCGATCGCGATCAGCTCGCGCATGATCGTGGGCAGCTTGGAGCGCGGAACGACCGCGTCCTGGAGCAGATAGGTCGGCGCGAGCCGGCCGACGGCCCCGGCGGCCTCCTTGCGCCCCTTCCAGAGCAGCGCCCGCTCGGCGTCGTCGCGCGCCACGCGTACCTCGAGGGCGCCACGCTCCCAGCAGATCTGGGCGGCGCGCTCGCTCTGCGCCATGACTTCGGCGAGGGGACCGTCGAGCTCGATCAGGAGCACGGCTGCGGCGTCCTTCGGATAGCCCGCGTTCGATCCCTCGTTGATGGCGCGGATCATCATCTCGTCGAGCATCTCGAGGGCCGCCGGGATCATGCCCGCCGCGATGATCGCCGACACCGCCTCGGACGCGTCCTCGATGGCCACGAACGAGGCCAGGATCGTTCTCACTGCCTCAGGGGCGTGCAGAAGACGCACGGTGACGGCGGTCACGATGCCGAACGTGCCTTCCGAGCCGACGGCGATTCCCGTCAGGTCGTACCCCGGGCGATCGACCACCTTGCCGCCCAGGCGTACGGCCTCACCGGTGCCCGTCACGAGCTCAAGCCCGAGCACGTGGTTGGTGGTGATGCCGTACTTCAGGCAGTGGGGTCCACCGGCGTTGGTGGAGACGTTGCCCCCGATGGAGGAGACCATCTGGCTCGAGGGATCAGGAGCGAAGAAATATCCGCTGTTTGCGACCGCCTGGGTCAGGAAGAGGTTGATCAGGCCCGGCTGGACTGTAGCGCAGCGGTTCGGCAGGTCGATTTCTAGAATTTTGTCCATCCGGTTCAGGCCGATCATCACGCCGCCCTGAGGCGCCATGGCCCCGCCGATCAGCCCCGTACCGGAGCCGCGGGGAACGATCGGTACGCGCTCGGCGCGGCAGAGTCGAACGATCGCGACGACCTGGTCGGTACGGGTCGGAAGGGCCACCACGTCGGGCGCGCCCTTGTAGAACGTGTGCATGTCCGACTCGTAGACCAGCCGGCCCTCGTAGGAGCGCACGAGACCACCGGCGCCGACGATTCGCTCGAGGTCCGCGAGAAGGGTGCGGCTCAGGGGCATGTGGCGACGTGCCCCGCGCGGCGAGCTACGAGATCTTCCAGGTGTCTCCCGAGGTCAGCAGCTTGGCGATGTCGCCGGGGCCGCGCTCCGAGATGGCCTTCTGCTCCTGCTCGAGGATGAGGTCCTCGTAGACCGGAGCGTCGACCGCTGAGAGCACGCCGATGGGCACCGGGAAGTCGGGCGCGAAGAGGTCCGCCAGGAGCTTGGCGGCGTTCACGTTCGTCTCGTCGTGGACCCAGAGCGCGCTCTCCTGGACGTCCTTGGCTCGGACCACCTTGGGGGTGACGCCTTCCATGATCAGGGCGCGCCGGTCGTCCGGCGGTCCGAACAGCAGGGGCTTGCCGTGCTCGAGCCGGAGCTCGTGCTGGACCTTCGACTCCCGGTCGTAGATGACGTTCCAGGCCAGGTCGTTGTAGACGTTGCAGTTCTGGAGGATCTCGATGAAGCCGGTGCCCTTGTGCTTGGCCGCCCGCTTCAGCATCTCGTCCATGTGCGGGATGTTGCGGTCGACGGTGCGCGCCACGAAGGTCGCGCCGCAGCCGAGCGCGAACGAGAGCGGGTTGACCGGACGGTCCGCCGAGCCGACCGGCGTCGACTTCGTCACCTTGCCGAGCTCGCTCGTCGGCGAGTACTGGCCCTTGGTGAGTCCGTAGATCCGGTTGTTGAACAGGAGGATCGTCAGGTTCACGTTACGGCGCAGGACGTGGAGCATGTGGTTGCCGCCGATCGACAGCCCGTCGCCGTCGCCGGTGACCACGAAGATCTTCAGATCGGGGCGCGCCACGCGGAGCCCGGTCGCGATCGCCGGCGCGCGGCCGTGGATCGTGTGGAAGCCGTAGGTGTTCATGTAGTACGGGAAGCGGCTCGAGCAGCCGATCCCGGAGATGAACACGATGTCCTCCTTGGGGATCCCGAGGTCGGGCATCGTCTTCTGGACGGCGGAGAGGATCGCGTAGTCGCCGCAGCCCGGGCACCAGCGAACGTCCTGGTCCGACTCGAAATCCTTCTTCGTGTACTTCGGCGCTTCCTTGGCTCCGGCTTCGCTCGGACTCATCACTTGCTCCCCAGAAGCTGGTTGATGGCTTCGTGGATTTCCTCGGTGGGCAGCGGCAGTCCGCGTACCCGGTTGAAGCCGACCGCGTCGACCAGGTACTCGGCGCGCAACACCCGCACGAGCTGCCCGCTGTTGATCTCCGGCACCAGCACCTTGCGGTACTCGCGCAGAATGTGGCCGAGGTCCGGCGGAAGCGGGTTCAGATGGCGCAGATGGACCGAGGCGACCGACTTCCCTTCCGCCTGAGCCCGCTCGACCGCCGCGGTGATCGCGCCGTACGTGCCGCCCCAGCCGACGACCAGAAGGTCGCCCGTGGCCGGGCCGTTGATCGACGTCGGGGGGATCTCCTGTGCCGCACGCCGAACCTTCTCGGCCCGCGTGCGGATCATGTGGTCGTGGTTCTCCGGGTCATAGGAGATGTTGCCGGTGACGTCCTGCTTCTCGATCCCGCCGATGCGGTGCTCGAGACCGGGCGTGCCGGGCTTCACCCAGGGCCGCGCCAGCGTGGCCGGGTCGCGCAGGTACGGGAAGAATCCTTCCCGCTCCGTCCGGAACTGGATGTCGATCGGCGGCAGCGTGGACGCATCCGGGATCAGCCAAGGCTCCGAGCCGTTGGCCAGGAAGCCGTCGCTCAGCACGATCACCGGGACCATGTACTTGGCGGCGATCCGCACGGCCTCGTACGCGATGTAGAAGCAATCGCCGGGCGTGGCCGGGGCGAGCACGATCACCGGGGCCTCGCTGTTGCGGCCGTAGAGCGCCTGCATGAGGTCGGCTTGCTCGGTCTTGGTGGGCATGCCCGTCGATGGGCCGGCCCGCTGGATGTTCAGGACGACGAGCGGGAGCTCCGCCGTCACGGCGAGGCCGATGCCCTCACCCTTGAGCGCGATGCCCGGGCCGCTCGATGCCGTGACGCCGATGGCTCCGCCGAACGAGGCGCCGATCGCCGCGGTGACCGCCGCGATCTCGTCCTCGGCCTGGATCGTCCTCACCCGGAAGCGCTTGTGCATGGCCAGCTCGTGCAGGATGTCGCTGGCCGGCGTGATCGGATAGGCGCCGTAGACGACCGGAACCCTCGAGCGCTGCGCGGCCGCCAGGATGCCCCAGGCAAGAGCTCGGTTGCCGGTCATGGCCCGGTAGAGTCCCGGCGCCATCTCGGCGGGCTCGACCGCGTAGTGCTCGGAGAAGATCTCCGCGGTCTCGCCGAAGGCGTGGCCGGCCTTGAGCACGCGAGTGTTGGCCTCCGCGATGTCCTTGTTCTTGGCGAACCGCTTCTCGATCCACGCCAGCGTGGGTTCGAGCGGCCGCGTGTAGATCCAGGAGACCAGGCCCAGCGCGAAGAAGTTCTTGGTCCGGTCCTTCTCCTTCGTGTTGAGCGCCAGGTCCTTGATGGCCTCGTGGGTGAGGCCCGTCATGTCGACCTTGTGCAGCCGATAGCGCTCGGCGAGCGTGGGATCGTCGAGCGGGTTCGCGGTGTAGCCGGCCTTGTCCAGGTTGCGCTTGTCGAACGCTTGCGTGTTGACGATCAGCAACCCACCGGTCTTGAGGTCACGCAGATGCACCTTCAGCGCGGCCGGGTTCATCGCGACCAGACAGTCCAGGCGATCGCCGGGGGTGTAGACGCGCTGGCTACCGAACTGCAGCTGGAAGCTCGAGACACCGAACAGCGTGCCGGCCGGTGCGCGGATCTCCGCGGGGAAGTTCGGCAGCGTGGCGAGGTCGTTACCCGCCCACGCCGACTCGGTCGTGAATTGCTCCCCGGTCAGCTGCATGCCGTCGCCGGAATCCCCGGCGAACCGGATCACGGCGCGGTCGAGCGCTATTCGCGACTTCTCGACGCCTGTGGCGGGAGTCGCTATCCGGCCCATGCCTGTCGTGTCTCCTCGCTCAGCTTACGCAGTCATATCCCGCGAGCCCGATGCGGGAAAATTGGTTCCAGAGGACACCACCGACGGCCGTCAAGTCGAACGTCGGCACACCAGGGCCATTTTATCGGAGGCTGGCGGGGCGGGCAAGATTCCTCCCGGCGGTCAGTCCACCGCACCGCATCGCATCGCCAATTCTGAGCGCCATTAGCCGGCGTCGACGTCCTGGGGGTGCTTGAGCGCGTCACCCGGGCGGAGGTTCAGGACCTCTTCCGGAAATAGGGCGGCCAGCCAGCAGATGACGTCGTTCACGGTGACGACGCCGATCGGACGGCCGTCCGGGTCGACCAGCGGGATCGTCCGGTAGCCCGCGACGCTCATGCAGTGCACGGCGTACGCCACGCGATCGCGTGCCGTCAGCGCCTGGGGCGAGCGCGTCATCACGTCGCTGAGTGGCGTGCGGCGCGCCTCGAGATTCTTACCGACGACGCGGGTCAGCACGTCGCGCTCGGTGAAGATGCCGGTGAGCCGCCCGCCGCCATCGGTGATCAACACCCCTGCCTGCCGGCGCGACAGCATGCTCTGAATAGCCTCGTGGACGGTCGCCGTCTCGGCGAGGCAGATGGGCTCGGCGGGGGTCAGGACCGCGATCGTGTCGTCGAGCAGGGCGCCGCGGGTTGCCCGCAGATCGTCGTCGAGACGCGCGGAGTACTCGTCCTCGAACTCACCAGCCATGACGTGTCCCCTTCAAAGCCGATCGTAACTCGCCCCTCGTGGCCCGGCAACGACCCATCGCGTTCACGAGCGCGCGGCGGTCTGCGCGGGCTCCTCGTTAACATCCCGAAGCAATTGGATGAACCGCTCGACCGTCGGTGTGAGCGGCTTTCCGCGACGGTGGATCAGCCCGACCGGACGCACCAGGTGCGGGATGCCCAGCGGCACGACGGCCAGCGTGCGGATCGACGCCTCGTTCTGGACGGTGTGCCGGGGCAGGATCGAGACGCCCGCCGCGATGATGATCGCCTGTTTGATCGTCTCGATGTTGTCGAACTCCATCACGGTGTTCACCCGGACGTTGTGCTGGCGGAGCGCCTTGTCGATCGCCTTGCGAATGGTCAGGCCGGCGTCGAACGCGATGAACGTCTCACCGCCGAGGTCGGCCGGCGCCACGACGCGCCGCCGCGCCAGACGATGGTTCGGGTGACACACGAACGCCATCGGCTCGGACCGCAGCGGCACGATCGAGAGCGCGCGGTCGGCCGGTGGATACGACATGATCCCGACGTCGGCCTCCCCGTCCCGCACCGCTTCGACGACCTTGTGGGGATGCAGGCACTCGAGCTGGACTCGTGCGTCGGGATAGAGCGACATGAACCGTTGCATGTGGCGACTCACGTCGTGCAGGCCGACGGAGTAGATGGCCGCCACCCGGACCGTGCCGTCGACCCTGGCCTTGACCGCGGCGATTCCCGCCTTCGCCTTTTCCCACGACTCGAGCAGGCTGCGGCAGGCGTCGTAGAAGGCCCGGCCCTCGGGTGAGACGACGAACGGGCGCTGGGTGCGATCGACCAGCGAGACGCCTAGTTCGCCCTCGAGCTGCTGGATGGCCTGACTCGCCGCCGACTGGGAGACGAAGTTCTGCTCGGCGCCCCGCGAGAAGGATCGTAGCCGCACGACGTCGCAATAGAGGCGGAGCGTCTCGAGGTGCACGGGCCGATTATAAGCCGCTCTGATACTTACTATCCGACTTTTTGGGGATGACTAATAATGGGAATGCCAGTAATATCGTGCAACCATTCACAAAGGGGAGCCGCAATGACGGAAGTTCAACGCCGAACCGCCGCTCAGCCGGGCCCGCCGGCCGCCCAGGGTCTGTACGACCCGCGCTTCGAGCACGACTCCTGCGGAGTCGGATTCGTCGTCGACATCAAGGGCCGGCGCTCGCACACGATCGTGAGCCAGGCCCTGCAGGTGCTGATCAACCTCCTGCACCGTGGCGCCTGCGGCTGCGAGGCGAACACCGGCGACGGCGCCGGCATCCTGCTGCAGATGCCCGACAAGTTCCTGCGGCGGGAATGCACTCGCCTGCAGATCGCCCTTCCCGGTCCCACCGAGTACGGGTGCGGCCTGGTGTTCCTGCCGCGCGATGCCCAGCAGCGCGAGAAGGTGCAGGTCCTGCTGCACACGATCGTCGAGGAAGAGGGCCAGCTCATGCTCGGCTGGCGCGACGTGCCGACCGACGACCATCTCCTCGGCGATTCGGCGCGGTCGGTCGAGCCCGTGATCAAGCAGATCTTCGTCGGCCGGGGGCCCGCCGTGCGTGACCACACTCACTTCGAGCGGAAGCTCTACGTGATCCGGAAGCTCTTCGAGAAGGCGGTGGCGGCCCTCGACATCCCGGAGAACAAGCACGCCTATCTGCCGAGCCTGTCCTCGAACACGCTCATCTACAAGGGCATGCTCAGCGCCGACCAGATCGCGACGATGTATCCGGACCTCACGGATCCCGACCTCGAGTCGGCGCTGGCCCTCGTCCACCAGCGGTTCAGCACCAACACGTTCCCGTCGTGGCCGCTCGCCCACCCGTACCGGTACATCGCCCACAACGGGGAGATCAACACCCTGCGCGGCAACATCAACTGGATGAAGGCCCGCGAGGCGCTGTGCCGGTCCGACGCGCTGGGCGCGGACCTCGCGAAGGTCCTGCCGGTGACGCGCGACGGGCTTTCGGACTCGGCGACCTTCGACAACGTGCTCGAGTTCCTGGTGATGACCGGGCGCTCGCTGCCGCACGCGATCCTCATGATGATTCCGGAGCCGTGGCAGAACCACGAGTCGATGAGCGCCGAGCGCCGCGCCTTCTACGAGTACCACTCCTCGCTGATGGAGCCGTGGGACGGGCCGGCGTCGATCGCGTTCACCGACGGCACCGTCATCGGCGCCGTCCTCGACCGGAACGGGCTGCGACCCTCGCGCTATTACGTCACTCGGGACGGGCTCGTGATCATGGCCTCCGAGGTCGGCGTGCTCGACGTCCCGCCCGAGAACGTGCTGCTGAAGGAGCGCCTGCATCCGGGCCGCATCTTCCTGGTCGACACCGCTCGGGGCCGCATCGTCGACGACGAGGAGATCAAGGCGGAGTTGGCCGCCGAGCACCCGTACGCCGACTGGCTCCGCGAGAACCTCGTCCGCCTCGAGGAGCTGCCCGCGCACTCCCTGCCCGAGCCCGACCACGAAACGGTGGTCACCCGGCAGATCGCCTTCGGTTACACCCACGAGGACCTCCGCATCCTCCTCGCCCCGATGGCCAAGAACGGCGAGGAGGCGATCGGCTCGATGGGGACCGACACGGCGCTGGCCGTGCTCTCGAACCGGCCGCGGCCGCTCTACGACTACTTCAAGCAGCTGTTCGCGCAGGTCACCAACCCGCCGCTCGATCAGATCCGCGAAGAGCTGGTGACCTCGATGGAGTCGACGGTCGGGCCCGAGCGGAACCTCTTGAAGCCCGAGCCCGAGTCCTGCCGTCAGATCGTGCTCAAGGATCCGATCCTGTCGAACGAGGAGCTGGCCAAGCTCGCGCACGTCGCCGAGCGCGGCTTCAAGGCCCTCACGCTTCCGATGCTCTATCCGGTGGCCGAGGGTGCCCCCGGGCTCGAGCGCGCCGTCGAGGATCTGCAGCGCCGCGCGAGCCGGGCGATCGCGGACGGGCACAACGTGATCATTCTGTCGGACCGGGGCGCCAGCCACGAGAAGGCGGCGGTCCCGAGCCTGCTCGCCACCGCCGCAGTGCACCACCATCTGGTCCGTCGCGGCGAGCGCGCGCGGTGCGGTCTCGTCGTCGAGACGGGCGATGCGCGCGAAGTGCACCACATGTGCCTGCTGATCGGTTACGGCGCCGGCGCGCTCAATCCGTGGGTGGCGTTCGAGACCCTCGACGACATGATCCGCGAGGGGCTGCTCACCGACACCGACCACAAGAAGGCGGTGACGAACTACATCAAGGCGCTCAACAAGGGGATCCTCAAGGTCATGGCCAAGATGGGGATCTCGACGCTGCAGAGCTACTGCGGCGCTCAGATCTTCGAGGCCGTCGGTCTCAACGGCGATTTCGTCCACCGCTACTTCACCGGGACCGTCTCGCGCGTCGGGGGCATCGGCGTCGACGTGGTGGCCGAGGAGGTGCGGCAGCGGCACGAGCACGCGTTCCCGACGCGGCCGGCCGGCTCGCCCGAGCTCGACTGGGGCGGCGAGTACCAGTGGCGGCGCGACGGCGAGCACCACATGGTCAACCCCGACATGATCGCGCGGCTCCAGCACTCGACCCGCGTGGGGAGCTATGCCCTCTTCAAGGAGTACACGCAGCTCTGCGACGACCAGAGCCGCCGGCTGGCGACGCTCCGCGGCTTGATCGAGCTGAAGCCGGCCGCGACGCCCCTGCCGATTGCCGAGGTCGAGCCGGTCGAGTCGATCCTCAAGCGCTTCGCCACTGGCGCGATGTCGTACGGGTCGATCAGCCAGGAGGCCCACGAGACCCTCGCCATCGCGATGAACCGGATCGGCGGCCGCTCCAACACCGGCGAGGGTGGCGAGGATCCGGCGCGGTACACGCCCGATCCGAACGGCGACTTGCGACGCAGCGCGGTCAAGCAAGTGGCCTCCGGCCGCTTCGGCGTGACCAGCGAGTACCTGGTGAACGCGACGGATCTACAAATCAAGATGGCGCAGGGCGCCAAGCCCGGCGAGGGCGGCCAGCTCCCCGGCGGCAAGGTCTATCCCTGGATCGCCAAGGTCCGCTTCGCGACCCCGGGCGTCCAGCTCATCTCGCCACCACCGCACCACGACATCTACTCGATCGAGGACATCAAGCAGCTCATCCACGACCTGAAGAACGCCAACCCCGAGGCGCGCGTGCACGTGAAGCTCGTCGCCGAGATCGGCGTCGGCACCGTCGCGGCAGGGGTGGCCAAGGCCTTCTCGGACGTGGTCCTGATCTCCGGCCACGATGGCGGCACCGGCGCCTCGCCGCTCACCTCGATCAAGCACGGCGGCGTGCCCTGGGAGCTCGGGCTCGCCGAGACGCAGCAAGTGTTAGTGATGAACAAGCTGCGAGACCGGATCGTCGTCCAGGTCGACGGCCAGATGAAAACCGGGCGCGACGTGGTCATCGCCGCGCTGCTCGGCGGCGAGGAGTACGGGTTCTCCACGGCGCCGCTGGTGGTGCTGGGCTGCATCATGATGCGCGTCTGCCACCTCAACACTTGCCCGGTCGGCATCGCCACCCAGGACCCGGAGCTGCGCAAGCGCTTCGGTGGGCGCCCCGAGTCCGTCGTGAACTTCTTCCGGTTCCTGGCCGAGGAGGTCCGCGAGCACATGGCCGCGCTCGGCTTCCGGACGATGGACGAGATGATCGGGCGCGTGGACCGGCTCGATTTCAAGCAGGCGCTCGACCACTGGAAGGCCCGCGGGCTCGACATCGCGTCGATCCTCTATCAGCCGCCGATGCCGCCCGAGGTGGCCCGCCGGCGCGTGCGGCCCCAGGAGCACTCGCTCGACCAGTCCCTGGATGCCACGACCCTGATCCCGGCGTGCCGCGCGGCCATCGAGCACGGCCAGGCGGTCGAGCTTCGGCTGCCGATCCGCAACGTCAACCGCACGGTCGGCACGATGCTCGGCTACCACGTCACCAAGCGGCGGGGCAGCCGCGGGCTGGCTGACGACACGATCCGCGTCCACTTCACCGGCTCCGCGGGCCAGTCGTTCGGCGCGTTCGTGCCGCGGGGCATCAGCTTCACGCTCGAGGGCGACGCCAACGACTACTGGGGCAAGGGGCTCTCGGGCGGCAAGCTCGTCGTCTATCCGCCCCGCGCGTCGACCTTCGTGGCGGAAGAGAACATCGTGATCGGCAACGTCGCGCTCTACGGCGCCACCGGCGGCGAAGCGTACGTGCGGGGCGTCGCCGGCGAGCGGTTCTGCGTACGCAACAGCGGCGTGCACGCGGTCGTCGAGGGCGTGGGCGACCACGCGTGCGAGTACATGACGGGCGGTCGGGTCGTCGTGCTGGGGCCGAGCGGGCGTAACTTCGCCGCCGGCATGTCGGGCGGCATCGCCTACGTGCTCGACGTCGACGGCGACTTCAAACGCCGGTGCAACCTCGGGATGGTGGACGTCGAGCCGCTTGTCCAGGTCGAGGAGATCGGCCTGGTGCGCGACCTGATCCGGCGCCACATCGAGTACACGGGCTCGACCTACGCGAGCGGGATCTTGCGGGACTGGATGGGAGCGCAGGCCCGCTTCGTCAAGATCATGCCCCGCGACTACAAGCGCGTGCTGGCGGCCGAGGCGCGGGCGCAGGCGGAAGGACGGGCGCCGACGTTCGCCGAGTTGGTCGGGACCGGCGGTGGGTAAGGTCACCGGTTTCCTCGAGATCAAGCGGAAGAAGCCGCCGGCGCGCCCGGTGGCCGAGCGGCTCCGCGACTGGAAAGAGGTCTACCTCCCCTACCCGGACGAAGAGCTGCGGAAGCAGGCCGCGCGCTGCATGGATTGTGGGATCCCCTTCTGCCACCAGGGCTGCCCGCTCGGCAACATCATCCCGGACTGGAACGACCTGGTCTACAAGGACCGCTGGCGCGAGGCGCTCGACCGCCTGCACGCCACGAACAACTTCCCGGAGTGGACCGGACGGCTCTGTCCGGCGCCGTGCGAGGGATCGTGCGTGCTGGGCATCAACGACGACGCGGTGACGATCAAGGGCGTCGAGCTGGCGATCGTCGAGCATGGGTTCGACGAAGGCTGGATCGGACCACAGCCCCGCATCGCCAGGACCGGGAAGCGCGTCGCCGTGATCGGCTCGGGTCCGGCCGGCCTCGCCGCCGCCGAGCAGCTCAACCGGGTCGGCCACGCGGTGACGGTCTTCGAGCGGGACGATCGAATCGGCGGCCTGCTGCGCTACGGCATTCCCGAGTTCAAGATGGAGAAGCGCTTCCTCGACCGCCGGCTGCAGCTCATGGAGAAGGACGGGGTCGCCTTCCGGCCGAACAGTCACGTCGGGGTCAACGTCCGCGTCGCCGAGCTACGGCGGGAGTTCGACGCGCTCGTCCTGGCCGGCGGCGCCTGCTGGCCGCGCGATCTGCAGGTGCCCGGGCGCGAGCTGCGGGGCATCCACTTCGCGATGGAGTATCTCAAGCTCCAGAACCGGCGCTGCGAGGGCGACCCGATCCCCGACGAGAACTTCATCACGGCGCGGGACAAGCGCGTCGTGATCATCGGTGGCGGTGATACCGGCGCCGACTGCCTGGGCACCGTCCACCGCCAGGGCGCCGTGTCGGTCCACCAGTTCGAGCTGTTGCCGCGGCCGCCGGACGAGCGCGCGCCGGACAACCCGTGGCCCCAGTGGCCGAACATCTTCCGCGTGTCCGGCGCCCACGAAGAGGGCGGCGACCGCGTGTACGCGGTCTCGACCCAGCGGTTCACCGGCGACGCCGAGGGCCGCGTGAGGCAGCTCCAGGCCGTGAAGGTCGACATGGTGCGCGAGGGCGGCCGGATCGATTTCAAGCCGATCGCCGACAGCGAGTTCACGCTCGAGGTCGACCTCGTGCTGCTGGCGATGGGATTCCTCGGCGCCGAGCGTCCGGGGATGCTGAGCGACCTCGGCGTCAAGCTGACCGAGCGCGGCAACGTGTGGCGTGACGCGAGCTGGATGACGTCGGTGCCGGGCGTGTTCGCGTGCGGCGACATGCAGCGCGGTCAGTCGCTGATCGTCTGGGCGATCGCCGAGGGGCGCTCGGCCGCGCGCGGTGTGGATCAGTATCTGATGGGCAAGTCCGACCTCCCCGCCCCTCTCGTCTAGGGCTGCTGAAACAGGCCCATCTGCGTCGTTGGCGCCTTGCATCTGGACCTGTTTGAGCAGCCTTTCCCGGCGCGGGCCCGCACTAGTGCGCGCCTACTGACGCAAGGGCTCGCCGACCAAGGACCACCAGGGCAACGCGACGAGCAGGATCGCGATCCAGCCGACCAGGGTCATCCAGAGGCCGAACCGCAGCATCTCTCCGGCCGACACGTGTCCGCGCTCGTAGATGACGAGCGCCGAGGAGCTCTGCGCCGGGTAGTAGACGACCGCGTCGCCGGTGATCATCACCACCAGCGCGCAGACGACCGGATTCAGTCCGGTCTCCCGACCGACTGACATCGCGATGGGCAGAGCGAGCGCCAGGAATCCCGAGATGTTCGGCACCAGCACGCGCAGCGCCGTCGCGCCGAGCATCAGGAGCACCACGACCGCGAGTGCGCTGTCGCCGAGGATCGGCAGGCCGCCGACCAGCACCCGGCCGAGCCACGGCGCGGCGCCGCTGGCGACCAGGGCTTGGGCCAGCGAGATCGACGCCGCGATGACGAAGAAGTTCGCCCAGCCGACGCCGCGGTCGAGATCGGACCAGACGAGCGGTCCCAGGCGCGGCGTCAGCAGCGCGACGAAAGCCAGCAGGGCGGGCAACGCGGGGTCCAGGTGGTGGAAGCCGTCGGTGAGCCAGAGGACGGACGCGCCCAGGATGATCGCGATCGTTCGCCACTCCACGCCGGAGATGGGCTGCCGCTGCGCCCGCTCGGGCACCGGCAGCCCACGGCCGAAGCCCCGGCGATAGAGCATGTACGTGAGCACGCTGCCCATCAACAAGATTGCGTAGTACGGCACGGACATCAGCGTGAACCAGGCGCTCCACGACATGCCCCCGATGATGGCCGCGCTCATGACCGGCGTGATGCCGCCGGTCAGCAGCGTCGTGGACGCGAGGCGATTCATCGAGGACAGCGCCAGCATGACGGCCTTGGCGACGTCGGCGCCGCGCGGCACGCCGCCGAGGGTGAACAGCTCGTCGTAGATGTGGATGAGGATGCCGGAGCGCGTGGTCGCCGAGGGCAGGATGAACGTCAGGACGGGAAACGAGAACACCAACTGGAGGTAGACCGTCAGGCTGCGCCCGCGCGCGCGCTCGAGGATCGTGCGGGCGAGGCGCTCCGCCAGCCCGCTGCGTACGACCGCCACGCCCATCGTCAACACGCCGACCAGGAAGAAGGGCACGGGGTTGGCGAAGCCCTGGAGCGCGTCGCGCAGGCTCTTGGTCGCGCCGCTCAGCGCCAGCAGCGTCACCCCGATCAGGGCGGCGACGCCGGGCTCGAGGATCTCGCCGGTCCACAGCACGATCGTGATGACCGTGACGATGAGCGCCCGCTGGCCGGCCAGCGACAGACCGGTGAACACCGGGGGGAGGAACAGCGCCGCCACGAGGGCGGCGAGCGGCACCGCGAGCGCTCGCCGTTTCGCTTCGCGGGCCTCGGCCGTCTCGGTTCCACGCATCGCGCGGGCGCCATCCTCCCACGGAGGGCGTCGCCGAGTCGAGTGACCAGTGCGCGCCGACCCCGACTACTTCCCGAGGGCCTTCAGGCGTTGCGCAGCCGACTCGCTACCGCCGGCGGCGGCCTTTCGATACCACTGGACGGCTTCGACGCGATCCACAGCGACGCCGGTGCCGCGCTCGTATGCGCGGCCGAGAAGGTACATCGCGTAGCTGTCCCCGCCTTCCGCGCTTTTCCGGTACCATCGCAACGCCTCGGACTCGTTCTTCTCGATCCCGCCGCGCCCGGTCTCGTACATCGTGCCCAGACCGGCCATGGCCCGCAGGCTCCCGCCGTCGGCGCCGCGGCGATACCACGTTGCCGCCTCGGCGTCGTCCTGGGACAGCCCACCGCGCCCGCGCGAGTACATGACGGCCAGATTCGTCATGGCGCCGGCGTTGCCGGCGTCGGCCCCCTTCCGGTACCACTTCACCGCTTCGGCATCGTCCTGGGCCAGCCCGCCGCTCCCGCGCTCGTACATCCAACCGAGCGCCGCCATGGCCCGGGAGTTCCCCCCCTCGGCCAGCCGGCGATACAAAGGCGCCGAGTCGTCCTCGCTGTTCATGCACTCCACGAGACGGTTGTACTCGGTTTGGGTTTGCGCCATGGACGCGTGCCAGGATCCGTTGGGCGCCACGCGGTCGAGATTCACGTTGATCGCGTTCGTGCGCGTCTTGCAGTCCGCGAACTTCGCCATCACCCATTCCTGCTCGGGCGTGAGGTTGGCGCCGGCGCAGCCGCCGACCACGACGATCACGAGGGCCAGAAACAGCGACCGACTCCGGGCTCGGGGGCTCCTCGCGAGCATCACGCGGCCCGACGCCGGCGTCAGCGGTGTGGGCTCTGCCAGAGCGCGTGGCCGACGAAGAACGGGCCGAGCGTCTGGAGATACTGCGAGGTCTGCATCGTCTTCCGCATGGCCTGCACTAGGTGAGACAGCGGATGGAGCTCGCGGCCGACGAGGCCGATGACGAAGTCGTTGTCATGGAGATCGAGGCCGTGACAGGCCAGGCGGACGTCGTGGGCGAGATCGGCGTCGCCGTAGGCGCGGCCCAGGACGCTGTGCTCCCGGATGATCGCGCCCTGTTCCTGGGGCGTGAGCCGGCTGAAACCGCCGGTGCGGCGCAGCGGGTACCAGATGGCCCACGGCCACGCCGGGTTCAGCGCCGTGCGGCGCGGGCGGCGCAACAGCCACTCGTCTAGGTCCGCTTCGAAGCCCGACGCGTAGGTCCGGCCGAACATGGTGAGCTCGGGCTTCGGGGCCAGCGCGGCGAAGGGCTCGGCGTTGAGCAGCTCGCGCAGGCTGCTCACGAAGAAGGTCGGGTCCTCGCTCATCGCCAGCACCGCGATCCCGCGCGGATCGTTGGCGTCGTGGTACAGGACGGCCTCGACGCGGCTCGACTCGAGGGCCCGCAGCGGCGCCTTCGCGTCGAGGCAGCCGCCGAACACGTGCAGCTGCATGAAGAGGCGCCGATCGGAGACCTGCTGGTTGGCGCCGTGCTCCTGAACGTCGGTCTTCGGCGTGTCGGGCAAGCTCACCGTCTGCCCTCCCCTGTTTGTCGCCGCGCCTCGGCCGGCGGGGCCCCAGTCCCGCGACGGTCTGCGGCGCGCGCCGCGTGCGGGCTAACCGCCCCGGGTGTGCATCTCCAGGTGCGGATCTTCGCGGAGCCGGCCGATCTGCACGAGCGGCGTCCGTTCACGCAGCTTCAGCCGCTCCTCGGCGCCCCGATCGGCGCGCCGTGTCCAGGCGGAGGCGATCAGCGCCTTCAGATCGTCCGCCGTCGCCCCGCCGCGGAGCGGGCCGCGGAGATCGATGCCCCGCTGCGCGTAGAGACAGAGGTACCACATGCCGTCCGCGGTCAGCCGGCTCCGATCACAGCTCGCGCAGAACGGCGCCGTCGTCGAGGAGATGATCCCGAAGACGGTGCCGTCGGCGAGGCGGTAGCGGTCGGCCGGTGCGCTGCTCGTCTCGACGATGGGCTCGATCGTCCCGTAGCGCCGGCCCAGCACTCCGAGCATCTCGGCGCGGCTCACGACCCTGTCCATCGACCAGCGCGTCGCACCGCCCACGTCCATGTACTCGATGAAGCGCACCTCGGCCGAGACGCTCCGGCCGTACTCGATCAGGTCGGCCAGCTCGTCGTCGTTCACGGAGCGCATCACGACCGTGTCGAGCTTCGTCCCGCCGAATCCCACGCGCCCCAGCGCGGCGATGCCGTCGAGGACCTGGGCGTGATGAGTGCGACGCGTGAGCATCGTGAACCGGTCGGGACGGAGCGTGTCGAGGCTCACCGTGACCCGATGGAGCCCGGCGCTCTTCAGCGCGCGGGCCTGCTCGGCGAGCAAGACACCGTTGGTCGTCATGGCCAGATCGCGGAGTCGCGGCTTGGCGACCAGCAGCCGCACGAGCTCCGGCAGATCGCGGCGCAGGAGCGGCTCGCCGCCGGTGAGTCGGATCTTGTCGACACCCAGGTCCATGAAGACGTCGACGAGCGCGCCCATCTCCTCGAAGTGGAGGATCTGCTCCCGCGGCAGCCAGACGTACTCCTCTTCCGGCATGCAGTAGGCGCAACGCAAGTTGCATCGGTCGGTCACCGAGATCCGGAGATTCCGGAGCGGGCGCGCGAACGTGTCCTCGACTCTCATCGATCCGCTCCGCTCGCGGCCGCCGCGACCGCTCCGGCCGCACTCGCGGCGGCCGCTCCGGCCGCCAGGGCGTCCTCGGCCCGCGTGCGCTCCCACTCGCGCAGGAGACCGGCCTTCTTGACGCCGACGTCGAAGTGATCCCACGGCAGCCGCTCGTCGGTGGAGCGCTCGCGGGTTGCGTAGAAGTCGGCGTCGCCGTCCCACTCGCGGAGCGCGCGCCGCCAGTCGCCTTCGTACGAGGCCGCCAGCTCCAGGAAATCCGCGACCCGCCGGTCGCCGCGCGCCAGCAGCGCCTGCAGCGCCGCCTCGCGCGGGTTCTCGTGCAGTACGCGCACGTTGTGCAGGCGCCGCACGCCGCGCTTGATGGTCTCGAGCTTGGCCCCGAGCGACGCGGCGCCGTCGAACCCGACCCACTGGAACGGCGTCCACGGCTTGGGCACGAAGGACGAGATCGACAGCGTCAGACGGCCGAACGGCTGGCCCGACGGGTCGAGCACGCGCAGACGCTCGAGCATCCGTCCGGCCAGGGCTGGGATCGCCTCGACGTCCTCGCTCGTCTCGGTCGGCTGGCCGATCATGAAGTAGCACTTGAGGTTGGGGATGCCGTGGGCCCGGACCAGATCGCACGCGGTCGTGAGCTGGTCGTCGGTGATCGGCTTGCGGATCGCGCGTCGCAGCCGCTCCGTCCCGGCCTCCGGCGCCATCGTGAGCGTCCGGTGGCCGCCCCGCGCGAGCGCCGCCACGAGATCTTCGGTCAGGCTGTCGGCGCGCAGCGACGAGATCGAGAGCTCGAGACCATTTTCCTCGACGATCTTCAAGAGCTCGCCGATCCACGGATAGTCCGACACGCACGCCCCGACCAGCCCCACGCGGCGCTCGCCGTTGGCCGCCATCTGGGCGACGGTCTCCCGAAGCGCGTCCACGCTGCGGTGTCTCACCGGGCGGTACACCTGCCCCTCGAGGCAGAAGCGGCATCCCCGGCCGCAGCCCTTGCCCACCTCGAGGAGCGCCATGTGGCCGTACTCGGCATGCGGGGTCTTCACCGCCGCGACCGTCTCGAACGCATTCACGTTCCTGAGCCGCCGCTTGGTCACCACCGCCGGCGCCGCCCCGCGCGTGGCCACCGATGCCAGCGTGCCGTCGGCCGCATAGGCGACGTCGTACTGCGCGGGCACGTAGATGCCTTCCATGGCGGCGAGCGATGCCAGGAGCTTCTCGCGATCCCGGTCGCCGTTGCGGTAGGCGGCGATCAGCTCCACGACCAGCTCCTCGCCCTCGCCGACGACCACGAAGTCCATGAACGGCGCGAGCGGCTCGGGATTCGAGAAGGCGCAGACGCCGCCCATCAGCACCAGTGGATCGCGGGCGCCCCGGTCGGCGGCCCGCAGCGGGATGGACGCCATCGCGAGCAGCCGGAGGACATTGATGTAGTCACCCTCGTAGGTCACGGAGAACCCGATCATCTGGAAATCGGCGAGCGGCCGGAGCGACTCGAGCGAGAACGGCGACGTGCCGGACCGGCGCATCTCGTCGGCGTCTTCTGGATTGGGAAGGAAGACGCGCTCGCACACCACGTCGGGCAGCGCGTTGAGATGGCGGTAGATGGTCTGGAAGCCGAGGTTCGACATCCCGACGGCGTAGGTGTTGGGATAGACGAGCGCGACGGCGACCTTGCCGCCCCAGTCCTTGCTGACGGTCCCCTGCTCGTCCCCCAGCAGCGCCTGGGCTTTTCTCTTCAATTTCCAGGACATCGCGTTAGTGTACCACGCGCCTTTAAGGTAGGTCGCGCGGCGGCGCCCTCCCTTCGGCTAGGCCGCGGTCTGGGGGGAGGCGCGGCGGCTCGTCCACGCGAGGCCGGCCACCGCTACGAAGATGCCGATGACGCTCGCGATCTGAGGCACGCGGAACGAGCCCAGCCAGAAGCTGTCCAGCCGCAACGCTTCGATCGCGAAGCGACCGATCGAATAGAGACCGATGTAGGAGAAGAACAAAGCGCCAGGCCGATCACGGAATTTCGGGCGCAGCCACACCGCCAACACCACGAAGACGGCGAAGTCCCACAGTGATTCGTAGAGGAATGTCGGGTGGAAGTGCTCGTACTGCGCGTAGCCGAGCGGCCGGCGCTCGGGCGAGATGTAGAGCTTCCAGGGCAGATTGGTCGGCCGGCCGAACGCCTCCTCGTTGAAGAAGTTCCCCCAGCGGCCGATCGCTTGTCCGAGCACCATCGCCGGCCCGGCGACGTCGAGCCCGCGCAGCACCGGCAATTGCCATCGAATCGCGAGCCACACACCGACCAGCGGGCCCACGATCAGCCCCCCGTGCATGGCGAGCCCGCCTTCCCACACCGCGATGATCTTGGTGGGATAGCGGCCGTAGTAGTCCCAGTTGAACGCGACCTCGTAGAGGCGCGCGCCGACGAGCCCGGCCAGAATCGCCCACTGACCGGCGCTGATGATGTCGTCGGCCGGAAGCCCGTCACGCCTCGCCCGGCGATGACCGACCCAGAGCCCCACGACGATCGACGTCGCCATGAGGATGCCGTACCAGCGGATGACTACGGGGCCGACCTGGAAGGCGATGGCGCCTGGCGAGGTCATGACGAAGGCCAGCACAGCGGGCAGGATAGCACGGGGTTGTCGAGGATCAGTTGGGTTGGACGAGAGGACCTGGTAGGGGCGGCAGGAGTCGAACCTGCACGTCCTTTCGGACAGAGGATTTTAAATCCTCAGCGGCTGCCATTACGCCACGCCCCCGCTCAGAGGCTCTTGACCTTCTCGTTGACCTCCCGGATGCGTCGCTGACGCTCCTCTTCCTCGGCGAGCGTTTTGGCCTTCTTCTGCTTCTCGGCCTCCTCCTGCTCCAGGAGACTCCTGTTCGCGCCGGCGATCCACTTGTCGACGTACTGGATCCACGTCGGCAGATGGCCCTCGTCCGACTTGAACACCAACGCCTGGTGCATCATGCCGAGACGGCGCGGATGACAGAGGACCGTCGACTCCGCCGGCTCGGAGAAGAACTTCGACCACTCTCGCGACGGCGCGCCGCTGAGCTGGATACTCCACGTGAACTCGTCGCCCTTGAGATCGGTCGCTTTCGGGGGCCCCACCCGCTTGATCTCCTCGGCCATGTCGGTCTCCGCGAATCTCCTTAGAGCTGGTTGAGATGGTGGAGGCGGCGCGCGGATTCGAACCGCGGAGTAGAGGTTTTGCAGACCTCCGCCTTAACCACTTGGCTACGCCGCCGTCCCGATGGAGGGAACCGGTCGATCGAAGAGAAGTCTGGAGCGGGAAACGGGATTCGAACCCGCGACCCCGACCTTGGCAAGGTCGTGCTCTACCACTGAGCTATTCCCGCGCCACAGCGGTGGATGTTATCACGATTTCATCCCGGGCCTGCCCGCAGCACGTCGGCGGCGTCCTCCGGCGGCATCGGATTGATGAAGAACCCGCTGCCCCACTCGAAGCCGGCCACCCGCGTGAGCTTGGGGATGATCTCCAGATGCCAGTGGAACGACTCGAGATGGCCCTCGCGAAGCGGCGCCGTGTGCAGCATGAAGTTGAACGGCGGATCGCTCAGGACCCGGTTCATGCGACGCAGGAACTCACCGAGGGCGGTCGCCAGCCCGCGCAGCTCCTCCTCGGTGCAATCCTCGAACGCCGCGCGATGGTGGACCGGCAGGATCCATGTCTCGAACGGGAACCGGGGCGCGAACGGCGCCAGCGCCACGAATCCCTGCGTTTCGAGGATGAGACGGAGGCCGCCCCGGCGCTCCTGCCGCAGCATGTCGCACCAGACGCACCGCTCCTTCATCTGGAAGTACTGGGCCGCGCCCGTGAGTTCCTCCGCCACCATGATCGGGATGATCGGCGTCGCGATGAGCTGGGAGTGCGGGTGCTCGAGCGACGCCCCCGCCGCCTCGCCGTGGTTCTTGAACACGAGCACGTAGGCGAGCCGCGGGTCTTTCTTCAGATCGCGCGCGCGCTCGCGGAACGCCAGGAGCACGTCGGTGACGGCGTCGACGCCGAGAGCGGCCAGTGAGGTCGCGTGCTGCGGCGCCTCGATCACGACCTCGTGGGCGCCGATCCCGGTCATCCGATCGAAGAGCCCCTCCCCGGCGGTCTCGAGGTCGCCCTCGATCCGGAGCGCCGGGTACTTGTTCGGCACGACCCGGTACGTCCAGCCCGGCCCGTTCGGCTCACTCCCGGCCGGACGGCCCGCGAGGATCTCGGGCGGGGTGGTGCCCTCGCGGCCCTCGCAGAACGCACAGTCCGCGGCGAGCGGGCGGACCGGCTGGCTGACGAAATCGGATGGCCGCCGCGCGCGCTCCGTCGAGATGATCACCCATCGGCCCACCACGGGATCCTTGCGCAGCTCCGACATGGCGCTACCGGTCCTCTCGCTTGGGCGGACGCTCGAGGAGCGCGGTGAGCGCATCGACCGGCGACTTGCCCTCGAACAGCACCGCGCCCACCTCGTGGCAGATCGGCAGGCTCACCGAGTGGCGGCGGGCGAGCGCCAGCGCCGACGTGACGGTGCGCGCGCCCTCGGCGATCATCCGCGTCTCGCGCTCGAGCGACGCCTTGCTCTCGCCTTTCGCGAGGGCCATGCCGAGCTGGCGGTTGCGCGACAGGCTTCCCGTGCACGTGAGGACGAGGTCGCCGAGCCCGGCCAGCCCGGCCATCGTTCCCGACGCCGCCCCCAGCGAAACCGCGAGCCGAGTCATCTCGGCGAGGCCCCGCGTGATGAGCGCCGCGCGGGCGTTCTCGCCGAGCCCGAGGCCGTCGGCGATCCCGGTCGCGATGGCCATGACGTTCTTCATCGCGCCACCGGTCTCGACTCCCACCACGTCGCGGTTCGAGTAGAGTCGGAACTCGCGAGTGCCGAGCCGCCGCTGGAGTGACGCCGCCAGCGTGTCGTCGCGCGAGGCGACCACCGCCGCCGTCGGACGACCCAGCGCGACCTCGCGGGCGAAGGTCGGGCCCGACAGCACCGCCACGCGCGCGTCGGGGAATTGCTCGGCGATCACCTCGCTCACGCGCCGGTGACGCTCGGGGTCGAATCCTTTCGTCGCAGACAGGATGGGCACGTCCGGCGGGATCGGCGGCAAGAGCTTGAGCGTCGCCGCGACGAACTCCGACGGCACCACGACGATCACCAGCGTGGCGGCGTGCAGCGCCTCGCCCATGTCCGTCGTCGCTTCGACCGCGGCCGGGACGCTGATATCGGCGAGGTACCACGGGCTCCGGCGTCGGGCGCGGATCCCCTCGACCACCTCGGTCTCGCGGGCCCAGAGGCGCACCGGTCCGGCGCTCCGCGCGACGTGGATCGCCAGCGCGGTTCCCCAGCTGCCGCCGCCGATGATCGCGACGCTCATGCCGACGAGCGCCGTTCTCCCAGCTTCGGCTCCTGACCGGCGAGCAGGCGGGCGATGTTGGCGTGATGGCGCGTGACGACGAGTAGCGAGATCGCGAGCGTCGCCAGCACCGAGGGAGCGGAGTGGCCGAGGAGCAGCGCGCCGAGCGGCACGCACAGCGCGGCCAGGATCGAGCCCAGCGACACCCAGCGGAAGCTGATGGTGACCGCGAGCCAGACGGCGCCCGCCGGCAGCACCGCCAGCGGCACCAGCCGCAGGAGGGCGCCGAGCCCCGTCGCGACTCCCTTGCCGCCGCGGAAGCCGAGGAAGACCGACCAGCAATTGCCGATGACCGCGGCGACGGCGCAGGCGGCGGGTGCGGCCTGATCGCCGCTCGCCGCGCTGGCGGCCAGCGCTCCACCGAGGACCACCGCGACGTAGCCCTTCACGATGTCCCCGCCGAGCGTGAGGATCGCCGGCAGTCGGCCGGCGGTCCTGAGGACGTTGGTCGCGCCGATGGTTCCGCTGCCGTGCCGCCGGATGTCGGCAACGCCAAAGGCGCGCCCGACGAGGTAGCCGATGGGCACCGCGCCGATGAGGTACGCGGCGATGATCCCGACGGCGCCGCTCACGACCAGCGTTCTTCGCCCGGCACGATGGCCCGGTAGTCGGCCTTCCGGAGGAATCGGTAGAAGTAGTCGATGGCCGAACCCACCGTGAGGGCGAGCGCGACCCACAGGACCGTGGTGGCGGCGACGTGGAATCCGGGCGGGGCGAACCCTTTCTCGACGATCAGCATCGTGATCGCGACGTACTGGCTCACCGTCTTCCACTTGGCCAGCCGCGAGGCCGGCACGATGACTCCGACCGACGCCGCGACCGCGCGCAGACCCGTCACCGCCAGCTCGCGGCCGACGATCACGACCACGATCCACGCCTGGATCTTGTCGATCGCCAGCAGCGAGACCAGCGCCGCCGCCACCAGGAGCTTGTCGGCGATCGGATCGAGCAGGGTGCCGAGCGTCGTGACCTGGTTCCGCCGGCGCGCGAGCATGCCGTCCGCCCAGTCGGTGATGGCCGAGAGGATGAAGATCGCGGCGGCGATCACCGCGTGCACCCGAGAGGACGAGATCAGGAAGACGATCAGCAGGGGCACGGCCACGATGCGAGTCAGGGTGAGGCCGATCGGCAAGTTCACGCTGGGACTCCGTCGCCGGGACCAGTCAGCGGCGCCATTATCGGGGGTCGCCCACGATCTTGTCAACGCTGGGCACGTAGCGGGGCACGAGCGTCGTCGTGTCGAGACGCAGGCACGCGTCCACGTCGGCGGACCGGCCGGCGGCGATCAGTTTCCGGGCCCACGGCGCGTCCCGCTTGAGTCGGCTGAGGTCGTCGCGGTAGCGGCGCCCGGTGTCGAGCGCATCGCGGGCTCCTTCGCTCAGGACCGCCGCCGGGATGGTCGCCAGCAAGCGAGCCACCACGAGTCCGGCGCACGTCCAGTCCTCGAGGGCCGGCGCGCCGAGCGATCCCGAGCACAGCACCGTGACGTCACGGCCGCCAGCGGCGGCCCACGCCGCGGCCGCGGTGACGTTGAGGAGCGCCGCCACGCCGATCGCCCGCGCCGTCCGCGCCGCCAGGAGCGTCCGCGTGCCGTTGCTGGTCGTGAGGAAGACGGTCTTGCCGTCCAGGCGCGCGGCGCCGAACTCCACCGGTGAGTTGCCGAGATCGAACCCCGGGATGGGCTCCCCGCCCCGCTCGCCCGCCGTCAGCCCGCCGTCGCCGGCGACCGCGCCGGCGCGGCGCCGAGCGTCGGCCGGATCGCGGACGGGCACGATCTCACGGCAGCCGTGGGCGAATGCGGTGATGATCGTGGTCGAGGCGCGGAGGACGTCGATCACCAGCGCCGTCACGCCGTCGAGGTCGGCCGGAACAACCGCGTCGGCGGTCGGGACGACCTCGATCCGCACGGGCTAGGACGTACGGTCGCGGAGCGCGCGGATCTTGAGTCGGAGGGCGTTCAGATTGATGAAGCCCTCGGCGTCCCGCTGCCGGTAGACCGTGTCCGCCTCGAAGGTGGCGAAGTCGGTGCGATAGAGGGAGCGCGGCGAACGCCGCCCGGTGACCGTGACCGCTCCCTTGTAGAGCGTGAGCCGGGCGTCGCCGGTGACGTCGCCCGCGCAGTCGTCCACGAAGGCCTGGAGCTTCTGGCGCTCGGGGGCGAACCAGAAGCCGTAATAGATCATCTCCGCGTAGTGCGGGATGATCGAGTCGCGCAGGTGCAGTACCTCGCGGTCGAGCGTGATCGACTCGACCGCGCGCCGCGCCACGTGCAGGATCGTCCCCCCCGGCGTCTCGTAGACGCCGCGCGACTTCATGCCGACGAAGCGGTTCTCGACGAGATCGACGCGCCCGATGCCGTGCTCGCCGCCAAGGCGGTTGAGCCGAGTCAGCAGCGCGACCGGCCCGAGGCGCTCGCCGTCGATGGCCACGGGGTCACCGCGGTCGAACGAGACCTCGACGGTCACCGGAACGTCCGGGGCCGCCTCCGGGTCGCTGGTGAGTTGGAACATCTTCGCCGGCGGCGCGGCCCACGGGTCCTCCAGGACGCCGCCCTCGTACGAGATGTGGAACAGGTTGCGGTCCGTGCTGTACGGGCGCTCCACCGTCACCGGCACCGGGATGTCGTGGTGCTTCGCGAACTCGATCAGCGCGGTGCGCGAGTCGAGCTCCCATTCCCGCCACGGCGCGATCACCCGGAGATGCGGAGCGAGCGCCGCGTACGTGAACTCGAAGCGGACCTGATCGTTGCCCTTCCCGGTGGCGCCGTGGGCGACCGCATCGGCGCCTTCCTGGGCGGCGATCTCGACCTGCGCGCGCGCGATGAGCGGTCGCGCGATCGAGGTGCCCAGCAGATAGGCGCCCTCATACACGGCGTTGGCCCGCAACATCGGGAAGATGAAGTCGCGGACGAACTCTTCGCGCAGATCGACGACGTGCACGGCGGCGGCGCCCGTCCGCAGCGCCTTGTCGCGCACGGGGATCAGCTCCTCGCCCTGGCCCAGGTCGGCGCAGAACGCGACGACCTCGCACCGATAGCGCTCGATCAGCCACCGGAGGATCACCGAGGTGTCGAGCCCGCCCGAGTAGGCGAGCACCACGCGCTTGGGATCAGGTGTCATCGAGCGACCCGCCGAGCAGCTTGTGGATGACCGCTTTCTGCGCGTGGAGCCGGTTCTCCGCCTGCTCGAGCACGATCGACCGCTTGCCATCGAGCACCGTGTCGGTGATCTCCTCGCCCCGGTGCGCCGGCAGACAGTGCATGATGAGCGCCGACGGCTTGGCGAAGCCGACCAGCGTCTCGTTGAGCTGGTAGCGGCTGAACGCTTCGAGCCGCCGCTCGTGCTCGGCCTCTTGCCCCATGCTCGTCCACACGTCGGTGTAGAGCACGTCGGCGCCGCTGGCCGCGGCGCGCGCATCCTCCGTGATCTCGAGCCGGCCGCCGAGGCGCCGCGCGGTCGCCTGCACGCCCGCGTCGGGCTCGTAGCCGGGCGGGCACGCCACGACGATCGAGACGCCCAGCAGCGCGGCCAGGATCATCACCGAGTGGCAGACATTGTTGCCGTCGCCGATCCAGGCCATCCGCATCGTGGTGAAGTCGACGCCGCGCTCGTAGAGCGTGAAGAAGTCGGCCACCGCCTGACAGGGATGCTCGAGGTCCGACAGCCCGTTGATGACGGGGACGGTGGCGTGCCGGGCGAGGTCGGTGACGGTCGCGTGGGCGTAGACGCGCGCCATGATGCCGTCGACCCACCGCGAAAGATTGCGTGCGACGTCGGGCACCGTCTCCCGCGTGCCGAGGCCGATCTCGCGAGCCGCCAGGTGCACGGCGTGGCCACCGAGCTGGGTGATGCCGACCTCGAAGGTCACGCGGGTGCGCAGCGAGGGCTTCTCGAAGATCATCGCGAACGTCTTCCCGGCCAGGGTCGTCGAGGGGCGGCCGGACTTGCGCCGCTGCTTGAGCTCGGCGGCGAGCGCGAACAACTCGAGTGCCTCGTCGCGGGTCAGGTCCGCCGCGGAGAGGAAGTGCCGATTCATCCGACGCGTCCGAGCGCCGTCTGGATGATCGCGAGCGCCCGATCACACTCGCGTTCCTCGACGATCAGCGGCGGAGTCAGCCGCAGGACTCGCTCGCCGGCCGACAGCACCAGCAGGCCGGCCTCACGGCACGCATCGACGACCGGCCCGACCAGCCCCGACAGCTCGGCGCCGATCAGGAGCCCCTTGCCCCGGACCGCGCGGATCACCCCGTTCGCGGCCTGAATCTTCCGGAGGCCATCCATGAGGTACTGCCCGGTGCGGGCCGCCCGTTCCCAGATCTTGCCGTCGATGATCGTGGTGAGGGTCGCCAGGGCCACCGAGGTCACGAACGGCGTGCCGCCGAACGTCGACCCGTGGGTCCCGGCCACGAGGACGCTCGCGATCTCGTCGCGGGTCAGCATCGCGCCGATCGGCACGCCATTGGCGAGCGCCTTCGCCAGCGTCATGATGTCCGGCTCGATGCCGTAGTGCTCGTAGCTCCAGAGCTTCCCGGTCCGCGCGACGCCCGTCTGGATCTCGTCGACGATCAGGAGCGCGCCGGACTGGTCGCACAGCTTGCGCAACCCTCTCAGGTAGTCTTCGTCGGCGACGTTGACGCCGCCTTCGCCCTGGATGCATTCGATGATCACGCCCGCCGTCCGGTTGTCGATGGCCCGCTCCATCGCCCGCAGATCGTTGTAGGGCACGTGCTTGAATCCGGGCACCAGCGGCTCGAAGCCGTGGTGGTACTTCTCCTGCCCGGTGGCGGCGACCGTCGCGAAGGTGCGCCCGTGGAACGAGTTGCGCGTGGCCACGAACTCGACGCGGTCGGAGGCGATCCGCTCGCGCGCGTACTTCCGGGCGAGCTTCAGCGCCGCCTCGTTGGCCTCGGCGCCGGAGTTCGAGAAGAACACGCGCTCGGCGAACGAATGCTCGATGAGCAGCTTGGCGAGGTGGATCTGCGGCGCCGAGTGGTAGAGGTTGGACACGTGCAGGAGCGTCGCGGCCGCTTCCTGGATGGCGCCGGTCACGCGTGGATGGCAGTGGCCCAACGAGGTGACCGCGATCCCGGCCCCGAAGTCCAGGTACTCGCGCCCGTCGGAGTCCCAGACACGGACGCCGTCGCCGCGCACCAGCACGATCGGCGCCCGGCTTCCGTAGTTCGGGGTGTGGTACTTCGCCGACCACTCCAGCAGCGTCTTGGTGTCCATCGCCGTCGACCTCACAGGACGATTTCGGTTCCGATACCTTCGCGGGTGAAGAGCTCGAGCAGGATCGCGTGCGGCTTGCTGCCGTCGATGATGTGCGCCTTGGCGGTCCCGCCCTCCAGCGCCCGGAGCGCGGACTCGACCTTCGGCAGCATGCCGCCGTCGATGACGCCCTCCCGCATGAGACGCTCCGCGTCCTTGCGGGTGAGGGTGCTGACCAGGCGGCCGTCGCCGTCGCGAATCCCCTGAACGTCGGTCATGTGGATCAACTTCTCGGCGCCGAGCGCGGCGGCGATCTCTCCGGCGACCAGGTCGGCGTTGATGTTGTACGTCTCGCCGGCGGCGCCCACGCCGACCGGGGCGATCACCGGCACGCAGCCGCCCTGCTCCAGCATTCGGATCGCGTCGACGTTGACCGCCTCGACCTCGCCCACCAGGCCGATGTCCACGGTCTCGCCGCTGGGAAGGCGGTGCAGCCGCCGGCGTGCCCGCAGGAGGCTCGCGTCCTTGCCGGAGATGCCGATCGCCTTGCCGCCGTGGTGGTTGATGAGCCCCACGATCTCCTTGTTGATCTTGCCGACCAGCACCATCTCGACGATCTCGACCGTTTCTTGGTCGGTGACGCGCATTCCCCCGACGAAGCGCGGCTCCTTGCCGAGGCGCTTCATCAGGGCCCCGATCTGTGGCCCGCCCCCGTGGACGATGACCGGATTGATGCCGACGAGTCGAAGGAGGATCACTTCCTTGGCGAACAACTCCTTCAGGTCGGCCCGCTCCATCGCCGCGCCGCCGTACTTGATGACCATGGTCTTGCCGCGGAACTCGCGGATGTACGGCAGCGCTTCTAAAAGTATTTCGACGTGGCGCGGATCCGTCATGGGCCCGCCCCGCGCTCGGCCATCACAGGATGTACCGCGACAGGTCCTGGTCGCGGGTGATGTCGGCGAGCCGCTGCTGCACGTACTCGGCGTCGATGACCTGCTCCTTGCCGGGCATGTCGGGCGCGTTGAACGAGATCTCCTCGAGCAGCTTCTCCATGACGGTGTACAGACGCCGGGCGCCGATGTTCTCCGTGCTCTCGTTGACTTTCATCGCGATCTCGGCGATCGCCTCCACCGCCTCCGGCGCAAACCGGAGACTCACTTGCTCGGTCTTCAGGAGCTCCACGTACTGCGTGATCAGGGCGTTCCGCGGCTCGGTAAGAATGCGGACGAAATCGTCGCGCGTCAAGGGGTCCAGCTCGACCCGGATCGGGAACCGCCCCTGGAGCTCGGGGATCAAGTCCGACGGCTTGGCGACGTGGAAGGCGCCGGCCGCGATGAACAGGATGTGGTCGGTGCGGACGATCCCGTACTTGGTCGTGACCGACGAGCCCTCCACGATCGGGAGGAGGTCGCGCTGCACCCCCTGGCGGCTCACGTCGGGCCCGTGACCGCCCTCGCGCCCGGCGATCTTGTCGAGCTCGTCGAGGAACACGATGCCGGAGTTCTCGGCTCGGTGGATCGCCTGGGTGACCACCTCGTCCATGTCGACGAGCTTCTGGGCCTCCTCCTGCACGAGGAGCCGCCGCGCCTCGGCGACACGGACCCGGCGCCGCTTCGTCTTGGCGGGCATGAAGTTCGACAGCATGTCTTTGAGATGGATGCCCATCTCCTCCATACCCTGGCCGGAGAGGACCTCGATCATGGGCAGGGAGTGCTGCTGGGTTTCCAGCTCGACGAGGCGCTCGTCGAGCCGCCCGGCGCGGAGCTGGCCACGGAGCTTCTCCTTCGTCGTTTCCCGCGAGGCGTCCGGGGCGATCTCCTCCAGCGACCCGCTCGAGTACGGCTCCGGCGAACGGCGCGGCAGCAGGACGTCGAGCAGCCGCTCCTCCGCGAGCTGCTCCGCCTTCTCCTGCACGCTCGCCATCATCTCGGCCTTGACGATGTTCACCGACAGCTCGGTCAGGTCGCGGATCATCGACTCGACGTCGCGCCCGACGTAGCCGACCTCGGTGTACTTCGACGCCTCGACCTTGAGGAACGGCGCCTGCGACAGCTTGGCCAGGCGGCGGGCCACTTCGGTCTTCCCGACTCCGGTGGGGCCGATCATGATGATGTTCTTCGGCGCCACCTCGTCGCGGAGCTCGGGCGGGACGCTCTGCCGCCGCCAGCGGTTGCGGAGCGCGATCGCGACGGCGCGCTTGGCCTTTTCCTGGCCGACGATGTAGCGGTCGAGCTCGGTCACGATCTGCGCCGGGGTCAGGGTCGAGCCGATGTGCGAGTCGGTCATTGTAGCGGGGTCCATGAGGCCGGCTTCGACCGAGGGTGGCCTGATCTAGATGCGATCCGGCTCCGCACGCCCGGTCTTTCCGAATGCGTGGTACGGCTCTGCTTCATAGGACTTCGACGGTGATGGAGTCGTTGGTGTAGATGCAGATCGCCGCGGCAATCCGCATCGCTTCCGTCGCGATGGCCTTGGCGTCCAGGTCGGAGTGGACCGTGAGGGCGCGCGCGGCGGCCAGCGCGTACGCGCCGCCCGAGCCGATCCCGATCAGGCCGTCGTCCGGCTCGATGACGTCGCCGGTGCCGGAGACGATGAACGAATGCTCGCGATCGGCCACCGCCAGGAGCGCCTCGAGCCGCCGCAGCACGCGATCGGTCCGCCAGTCCTTGGCGAGCTCCACCGCGGCGCGCGGCAGGTTCCCGCGGTGCTCGTCGAGCTTGGCCTCGAACCGGGCGAAGAGCGTGAACGCGTCGGCGGCCGCGCCGGCGAATCCGGCCACGATACCGCCGTTGTAGAGCTTGCGCACCTTGCGGGCGCTCGCCTTGACGATCGTCTGGCCGATCGTCACCTGCCCGTCGCCGGCCAGCGCCACCTGGCCGCGGTGGCGGACCGCCACGACCGTGGTGGCGTGGAACGCGGCTACAGATTCGGCAGGCATGAGACCGGTATCACTGGGCTCATTGTACGCGGGCGCGCGGGTGGGCGGCGTCGTAGACGCGCATGAGCTGGTCCGAGCCCACGTGGGTGTAGCGCTGCGTCGTCGACAGCCGGCTGTGGCCCAGGAGCTCCTGGATCGCCCGCAAGTCCGCGCCCGCGTCGAGCAGGTGGGTCGCGAACGTGTGGCGCAGCGTGTGCGGGCTGACCCGCCGCGTGATCCCGCTCGCCGCCGCGCTCCGCTTCACGATCGAATGGATCGATCGGACCGTCAGCCGCCGGCCGCGCCGACTGGTGAAGAGCGGTCCGCGCTCCGCGCGTTCCGCCAGGTACGCCTCCAGCGCCGTCGCGGCGCGCCGCCCGTAGGGCACGATGCGCTCCTTGCCGCCCTTGCCGAGGACGCGCACCGTTTGCTGGGCGCGATCGAGCCCACTGACGTCGAGGCCGGCGGCTTCCGAGACGCGGAGGCCGGTGGCGTAGAGAAACTCCAGCAGGGCGACGTCGCGCCGGCGCTCGGCGCCTCCGATCGCCCGGCCTTCCACCAGCGACGTCGCCTCGTCGATCGGCAGGAACGAGGCCAGCTTGCGCGGGAGCCGCGGCCCACGGATCTCGCGCGCCACGTTACGCTCGAGGACTCCGCGCCGTACCAGGAACCGGAACCAGCTGCGGAGGGACGCGAGCTTGCGCGCCACCGACACCGCGTCGAGCCCGCGCCCGTGCAGGTGCGCCAGGTAGGCGCGCACGGCCCGGGCGTCGACGGCGCGGAGCCAGGCGGACGACGCGTCAGCGCCGCCCAGGCGGGTGAACTCGAGGAGGTCGGTGCGGTAGCCGCGCAGCGTGTGGGGCGACGCGCCCTTCTCGAGGGCGAGATGGCGCAGAAACGCTTCCAGCGGATCCTTCATGCGACCGGGAGCTCGGCCTCCAGCTCGAAGTCGCATCCTGCCTTTACGCACCGCCGGACGAGGCGGCTCTTCAGGGCGCGCTCGGTGACGAACGCGGCGCCGCACTTCGGGCACGGCTCGGCGATGGGCCGCTGCCACACGACGAACTTGCAGTTGGGGTACGCCGAGCAGCCGAAGAAGGTCCGCCCGCGGCGCGACCGGCGCTCCACGATCTGTCCCGCGCAGCCCGACTCGGGACACGGAATCCCGAGCGTCACCGGCTTGGTGGTCTTGCAGTCCGGGTAGCCGGAGCACGCGATGAACTTCCCGAACCGGCCGTGCTTGATGACCATGGGCTTGCCGCAGGTCGGGCAAATCTCGTTCGTGGGCTCGTCCTCGGCGCGCGTGCTGCCGTCGATATTGCGGGTGTACTTGCAGTCCGGGTAGGTGGAGCAGGCCATGAACTTGCCGAAGCGGCCGCGCTTCTCCAGGAGCTCGCTGCCGCACTCCGGGCACTTCTCGCCGGTGGGCTCGCCGACCTTCTCGCTGGTCATCTCGCGCTTGGCGCGGGCGAGGTCACGCTTGAACGGCTCGTAGAACTCCCGCACCGTGTCGACCCACTTGCGCTCGCCCTCCTCGATCTTGTCGAGGTTGTCTTCCATCTGGGCGGTGAACTCGACGTTCATGATGTCCTGGAAGTACGGGATGAGCTTGTCGGTGACGGCCATCCCGAGCTCGGTCGGCGACAGCGTGCGCCGCTCGCGGTGCACGTAGCCGCGATCGTTGATGATCGTGCCGAGGATCGACGCGTACGTCGAGGGCCGGCCGATCCCGAGCTCCTCGAGCGACTTGATGAGCGAGGCCTCCGTGAAGCGCGGCGGCGGCTGGGTGAAGTGCTGCTTGGGATCGAGGCCGAGCAGCGTCAAGACTTCGCCTTCCTCCAGCGCCGGCACCGCGCCCTCCGGATCCTGCTCGGCCGGCGTCTCGTCTTCCTCGCGGCTTTCCTCGTAGACGGCGGTGAAGCCCTTGAACTTGAGCGTCGAGCCCTGGGCGCGGAAGAGGCAGCGTCCGGCCTCGATGTCGGCGCTCACGGTGTCGTAGACCGCCGGCATCATCTGGCTCGCCAGGAACCGCTCCCAGATGAGGCGGTAGAGCGCCAGCTGGTCCTTGGTGAGGAAGCGCGCCACGTTCTTCGGCTCATTCCGAACCTCGGACGGGCGGATCGCCTCGTGCGCTTCCTGCGCGCTCCCGCGCGACCGATAGGTCGGCGGCGTCTCCGGCACGAACTCCATGCCGATGCGGGCCACCACCCACCCGCGGGCCGCGGCCTGCGCCTCATTCGCCACGCGAACCGAGTCGGTCCGCATGTAGGTGATCAGGCCCTCGGCGCCGTCGGCGCCGAGATCGATGCCCTCGTAGAGCTGCTGCGCGATGGTCATGGTCTTACGCGCCGTGAAGCCGAGCCGCCGCCCCGCCTCCTGCTGAAGCGTGGAGGTGATGAACGGCGGCGCCGGATTCCGGCGTCGCTCGCCGCGCGTCACGCTCTTGACCACGAAGCGCGCGCCGTCGAGCGACGCGATGAGCTCGCGCGTCGTTTGCTCGTTGCCGAGCGACGCCTTCTCGCCGGCGACCTCCTTCAGCGTCGCCACGAACTCCGGCGGGAGCTTGGCCGACAGCTTCGCGTGGAGCGACCAGTACTCGACCGGGACGAACGCCTGGATCTCGCGCTCCCGGTCGACGATCAGGCGCACCGCGACGGACTGGACGCGCCCGGCCGAGAGACCACGCTGCACTTTCTCCCACAGCAGCGGCGAGAGGCTGTAGCCGACGAGCCGGTCGAGCACGCGCCGCGCTTGCTGGGCGTCGACCTTCTTGAGGTCGATCTTCCCGGGGTGCAGGAACGCTGCTTTGACGGCTCGCTCGGTGATCTCGTTGAACGTGATCCGGAACACGTTCTTCTTGGCGACGTCGAGCTCCTCGGCCAGATGCCAACCGATCGCCTCACCCTCACGATCGGGGTCGGTGGCGACGTAGAGGACGTCGACGCGCTCGGCGGCCTTCTTCAGCTCGTCCAGGATCTTCTTCTTGGCCGGGGAAACGACGTACTTCGGCTTGAATCCCTTCTTGGGATCGACGCCGAGCTGGGATTTCGGCAGATCGCGCACGTGCCCCATCGACGCCTTGACGATGAATTTCGAGTCCAGATATTTCTGGATCGTCTTCACCTTCGTCGGCGACTCCACCACCACCAGCGATCGCTTCGCCACCTACGCTCTCCCCGCACGCGTCGTGACCGAGACCCACCGCTGTCCCGTCAGCTGCCGGGCCCAACCGCCCAGCTCGAGGGCCACGAGCGCCGTCGCCGCCCGCGCCGGATCGAATCCGCCGTGCGTGATCAGCTGCTCGATGTGCTGCGGCTCGTCGACCGCCAGCAGCGCCAGCATCTTTCCCTCGTCGCTCTCCTTCTCGGGTGTCGACTGCGCGCCCATCGGCGCCGACATCCCGCGCACGGCGCGGCGCCATTGATCAGGTAATTCTGACACGACGTCCTGCCAACAAGTTACCAGTTTAGCACCGTCCTGGATGAGCCGATTCGCGCCGGCGCTCGTCGCCGACGTGATTCGGCCAGGAATGGCGAAGGTTTCACGGCCGAGATCGCCGGCGAATCCCGCCGTGATGAGGGCGCCGCTGCGCTCGGCGGCCTCGACCACCACTACCCCCAGCACAAGCCCCGCGATCGTCCGGTTCCGCGCCGGGAAGTGCCCGGCCAGGGCCGGCAGACCCGGCGCGAACTGCGACAGGAGCGCCCCGTGCGCCTCGATCGACCGCGCGAGGTCGACGTTCTCCGGTGGGTAGACGACGTCGACGCCGCAGCCCAGCACGGCCAGCGTGCGCCCGCTGGCCGCGAGCGCGCCGCGGTGCGCCGCGGTGTCGATGCCGCGCGCCAGGCCGCTCACGATCGTCACGCCGCGCGCCGCGAGCTCGGACGCGAGCTGCTCCGCGACGCCGGCCCCGTACGGGGTGGCGTGGCGGGAACCCACGATGGCGATCGCCAGTGCGTCCTCGTCCTCGAGCGAGCCGCGCACGTAGAGCCGCGGCGGCGACGGGATCGCGCCGAGCAACGCCGGGTAGCGTACGTCACCGGGCAGGATCTCGATCATCGGCATGGCAGTGGTGGACATGGAGTATAGCGATGGCGTCAAGACCCGCAACGCCGCGGAACGGATACGGCCGCGGAAAACTATCGCTGCGCGGCCGCGTGCGTGTGGAGCAGCTGCTGCGCCGTGGCCGCCGCCTCCGATCGCGGATACTCGCGGAGCGCGCGCTGCCAGAGATCCTGCGCGCGCCGAACGTCGCGCAGCTTCACCCAGCACAAACCCATCTTGACGAGCGCGTCGGGCGCCTTGGCGGGGCCGTACTCGAAGACCTTCTGGAACTCGACCAGCGCTTGTCGATAGTCGCGCTGCGCGTAGTACGCCTCGCCGATCCAGTACTGAGCGTTCGCGGCCAGCGGGTGGCGCGGATACTTCGCGATGAAGTCGAGGAAATCGAGGACGGCCTGGCCGTGCTCGCGCGATCTGAACGTTTGAAGCGCGGTGTTGTACACCTGCTCCGGCGCGATCGCGCGCGGCGTCTGAGCCTCGCGCGGCCGCTCGAGTGGCGGCGGCGCGGCGACCGGCGGCGTGGGCGCGGCCGCCGGCGGTGGTGTCGGTGTGGCGCCCGCTGGCGGCGTGGGTGCGGCCGCCGCCGGTGGTGTCGGCGCGGTGACCGCTGGCGGCGTCAGTGGCACGCCTGGAGGCGGCATCGGCGCCGGGACGCGACGCGGCGCGGTCAGGACGGGCGGTGGTGGAGTCACGGCCGGTACCGCGAGGGCTTCCACGCGAGCGCGGGCCTCCCCGACCGCGCGATCCGCGGCGTCGATCCGCTGGCCCAGGCGCGCGATTTCATCGGCGAGGGTCTTGGCGCGCGCCTGGGTCTCGGTCGTGCGAGCGCCGATCGACTGCACTTCGGGAGCGAGACGGGCGAGATCGTTGCTCGTGGAGTCCTGCGCACTGCGGACCGCCGCCAGCTCCACGCGGAGCCTGGCCACCTCCAACTCGAGTCGCGCCACCCGGCCCCGACTAGCGCAACCAGTCGCGAGGATCGCTAGCGCGGCCACCACGCATAGGGCACGACTCATCCGCGCCGACCGTAGCACGCGGCTGAAAACGCTGTCAACGTCGCAGCGTCGTCGCAGCGTCGTCCGGGCGCTCCGCGCGTCAGCTCGGCGCGCGGAGGAGGATCACGTCGACCGCGTCGCCGGCGGGGATCGTCGTGTCGCCCGTGACGACCGCCAAGCCGTCGGCCAACACCATCGAGCGGAGGATCGCCGAACCCTGGTCACCGGTGAGGCGGGCGCCGTAGCCGTTGCCATCGCGCGTGAGGGTCACGCGCAAGTAGCCGCGCCGGAATCCCGGGTTCGCGATCGCTTCCAGCGCGCGGGCGCGTACGCGCGGCCGGTCGACCGCGCGGGCGCCCGCCATCCGCCGCAGCGCCGGCCGCACGAACAGCTCGAAGGTGACCATGGCCGAGACCGGATTGCCGGGCAGCCCGAACACGGGCCGGCCGGCGCGCGTCCCGAACGTGATCGGCTTGCCCGGGCGCATGGACACCTGCCACAGGTGGAGCTCGGCGCCGCACCGCTCGAGCGCATCGCGCACCAGATCGAGCTCGCCGACCGACACGCCCGCCGACGTCACGAGCACGTCGGCGGCCAGGCCCCACTGCAGACGCTCCGTGATGGACTCGAGCCGATCGGGCGCGACGCCGAGGTTGATGGGCTCGGCGCCCGCCTCGAGCACCTGCGCCATCAGCGAGTAGGTATTCGTGTTGGGGATCTGGCCCGGCGTCGGCTCCGTCCCGAGATCCGCCAGCTCGTTGCCGGTCGAGAGCACCGCGACGCGCGGTCGCCGGAAGACGCGCACCTGCGAGTAGCCGAGCGTCGCCAGCAGGCCGACCTCGGCCGCGCCGACGACGTGACCGGGCTGCACGACGACGTCGCCGACGCGCACGTCCTCGCCAGCGGGGCGGACGCACGCGCCGGTCTCGATCCGGCCGCGGATCGTGACGCGCTCGCCGTCGGCGGCCACGTCCTCCTGCGGCACGACGGCGTCGGCTCCGTCCGGAAGCGGCGCACCCGTGAAGATCCGCATCGCCTCCCCCGCCCGCAGCGGACGGGACGGCATCGACCCGGCGACGATTCGGCCGACGACGGCGAGCTTCACCGGCTCGCCTCGCGTGTCGGCGGCGCGGAGGGCGTAGCCGTCCATCGAGGAATTGGCCCACGGCGGAATCAGGGCGCGCGAGACGACGGGCTCGGCCAGAACGCGCCCGAGCGCCGCCATCACGTCCACTCGCTCGACCGCGAGCGGCTCGATGCGCGACAGAATCGCGTCTTGCGCTTCTTCGACCGTCAGCACACGGTAACTCTACTACACGCGGCGATCTCGCCGGGGGTGGTGGCGGGCGAGGGGGCTCCGGCGCCCTGGTAGCGCACGCTGCGTGA